>Ga0209467_1000141_pt1 | contig 129296 bp, 107 predicted proteins | sample Higcelwee11metaG_FD_187175 | JGI IMG/M metagenome (GOLD analysis project Ga0209467, IMG submission 187175) | Freshwater pond sediment microbial communities from the University of Edinburgh, under environmental carbon perturbations - High... | ecosystem: Environmental > Aquatic > Freshwater >...
TTGCTAAAGAATATGAGACCGATTATACGCTGATTGTCGGACAGAACTCACTCACAAACCCCGATCAGATAGTACCCGGCAAGAAGCTGACCATACTGACCAAGCTGGGTATATCATATAAGGTCAGGGGGGGGGATACACTCTCCGAAATCGCCCTCAATTACAGGATTCCGCAGAAGTCCATTCGCGAATCAAATTCCATCGGAAAACACCTCCGCGCAGGCTCGACAATATTTCTTCCCGATGCGCGTGAAATTGAAGCGGTGCAGGCAGCTGAAGCTGCGCCGGTAGTTGAAGCAATGCAGAATGTGGCGGCGAACGGTAACGTTGAAGAACCGAAAGAAGATATGCCCGCCGCCGCGCATGATGAGGCCGCAGGTGAGGCCGCACCATCCCCCCGTGAAGAAAAAGAGGAGCCGAAAGTCGCGGTGCAGAAGACAAAGCGTTTTATGTGGCCGGCAGAAGGACGCATTACATCCGGGTTCGGCATGCGCGTCAATCCGATAAGCGGTGAGGATATGTTCCATAACGGAATCGATATCAGCATGATCGAAGGGACTGCGGTCAAAGCCGCCGCATCGGGAAAAATTATCTTTGCGGGATGGAAAGACGGCTACGGTAATATGGTGGTAATCCGGCACAAGGACGGTTATCTGACTGTGTACGCGCATCTTCTTGAAGCGAAGGTTCGCGAAAACCAAAACGTCAGCAAAAACCAGGTAATCGCGCTGTCCGGAAATACCGGCTTAACTACGGGGGCGCATCTTCATTTCGAGATCAGGAAATATGATACACCGCTTAATCCGTCGAGAATGCTGTGATGATGAGGTGTTTTCAATACGTAAAGTTTAACTAATATTTGCCGATTCAGGCTTACCGCTAAAAGTCAGCACCTTCTTTTTAAAATAAGTGAAAATGCTGATTTTTCGAGGTGACAATAAGTTACTTTTCGAGGTTTCCGATCGAATGTAATACCCTTTATACGTGCCGGAAATTAACGAGAGCGGATTATTCAAGTCGCAACGCCCTCTATTGACCTGAGGTTATCTTACTATCATGCTATCAATATTCGCCGGAGTTTTACCGACGCGGCAGAAAAGAAAATTTATTACTGGAACTAGTCTCTTGTGTGCGGCAGCCGCAGGTGTTATTCTGATTACATCTCCCGCTTCAGCAGGTTTTGTGGCGCAGCAGAGAGTGACGACAAGAATTTTTTATTCAGAGACCGATGTGGAGGGGTGGGATGCGGTGATTCTCGGCCGTGTCGATTCGCTCGGCACGCGTGATATCGGAGCGGACGAACTTCATCAGAGCGCATCAGACCGATCAAAAATAACGATGATTCTCGATAATGCCGACGGTCTTCTGGTTGGTGATGAGCTTTATGTGATAAATGAAAATCATCTGATTGTCGCGCGTCTCTCGCTCGTATCGATTCTTCAGAGTGTCTCTTTCGGCCATATCGGGGTAGGGTACGGCAATTTCAGGCGTGTCCAGAAAAATTATCTTGTTGTCCAGCGTGTGAGCGAGAACAATTCGCGCTATGCCTATATCTACAAGGCGCGGGGGGATTTCTATAAAAACAGCGGAGATATTGCCCAGGCGATAATTCACTACGAGAAAGCGATTGCCCTGAACAAAAATCATCCCGAAAGCCATCTCTCACTTGGGCAGATCTATTACAATAAAAACATGATAGACTACGCGGAAAAAGAGTTCCGCATCGCATATAATGCCCGCGGATACATTTATGACAACGAGGATCGCTATCAGATGTATAAGTGCCTTCTTTCTGTGTGCAGAAATAAGGTTTTTGAGGATGATGCCGTTGCGCCCGCGCGAAAGAAGGCTTATATAGGGGAGGGGCTCGCCTTCGCGAAAGAGGCCCGTTCTTTATTTAAAGATGATATTCATATCATATACAATCTCGGACTATTCTCCTTTCACTCCAAAGAGGATGTAGCCGCAAAAAATGCTTTACTGGAAGTTGCTGCCGCTGAACCTGAGAACATTGATGCGCTTCTTCTTCTGGCGCAGCTGTACGAGCGCCACAATAATAAGGATCGCGCTTTCGAATATGTTGAGCTTGCACTAAGTGTTGAGCCCGACAGCGCGCTCGCAAAAGATATGTATGAACGGTTGAAGCGGTAAAACACCATGACAATAACTTCTGACTTTATGCCTTTTGAACTCGCGCTGCCTTCAGATTATTCTGATGATTATCTTTTGAGGACTGTCCGCGAGAAAATCGGTGATACTCCCTTTGAGATTCTGATAAAAAGTCTCGATGCGCGTAATCATAAAAATATCGTCTGGCGCGTCAGTATCGGCCCCGCGCGCGGCGAGATGTTGTCGATTCCCCGGTGTGTTAATAAAAAAAGTGTGATTGTTGTCGGTTACGGCCCGGCAGGTTATTTTTCCGCTCTTGCCCTTGCCATGGCGGGTTTCAAAGTGACGGTACTGGAGCAGGGTGCGGATGTCCGTCAACGGGAAATTTCAATCAGAGAATTCGAAGAAAATCGCAAATTCTCTTCGGACGGGACCTATGTTTATGGAGAGGGTGGGGCGGGTACCTTTTCAGACGGCAAGCTGACCTCCCGCACCCGTTCGATTTCAAAAGAAAAAAAGTTCATTTTATCGACGTATGTATCCTGCGGGGCTCCTGAAGAGATACTCTACCTGTCGAAACCGCATATCGGCAGCGATATCCTGCGAAGTATGATGCCGAAGCTGCGCGCACATCTTCAGGAGTACGGCGCGGCAATCAATTTCTCCGAAAAAGTAAGCGCCTTTTCAGAGGCTGACGGACGCTGCCGCCTGGTCACCGACTCAGGTGAATATACCGCCGACGCGGTTATCTTTGCCACCGGTCATTCCGATTTTGATACCTATCGCATGCTGATAAATTCAGGTCTCCGTTTTTCGGTAAAAACCTTCGCTCTGGGAATGCGTATGGAGCACGAGCAGTCGTTCATCAACCGCCTTCAATGGGGAAGCGAGAAGGTTCCCGGTCTTCTGGCTGCAGAATACCAGCTGACCTGTGCCACATCGCAGCTTCCCGTTTACACCTTCTGCATGTGCCCCGGCGGAAGAATAGTCCCCTCGTCAGCCTCGCCGCAGAGAAGTACAGTAAACGGCGCATCCGAGTATGCTCGTGCGGGGGGATACGCCAACGCCGCGATTGTCGCCGCGATAAATCTCGAAGAGCGAATGGGTATAAGCAATCCTCTTGACGCTCTTGCGTTTGTCGAGCAGGTCGAACAACGGGCCTGCGAAAGGGGTCTTTTCTCGGCACCCTGCACAAGTATCGATGCCTTCATAAAGGGAGGTCTCTCACCGGTTGCCGAGTCGAGTTATCCGTTTGAACTCTATCCCGATGATTATACCGCGCTGTATCCCCGGGAAATTCTCGATTCAATTCGCGAGGGGCTTGGTTCATTCTGTCAGAGAATAAAGGGATTTGAACAGGGGGCTCTGGTCGGGGTGGAAACCACCACCTCTCCGCCGGTGCAGCTTCAGCGAGAGGCCGGCGGTCGCGCCGCAGGCTACTCGTCGGTATATATGTGCGGAGAGGGAAGCGGTTTCGCGGGGGGGATTATCAGCTCAGGGGCGGACGGCCTGCGCTGCGCGCTTGCTCTGATAGAGAAATTCTCTGCGAAATAATTGAGCGTACAAAAGATCTGTATTAGAAACGATAATCGCGGTGAAAAGAAATTCTTCGACTGCAATAGAAACAGCATTCACCGGAATGGAAATGCTGTCTTAAGAAGTGCAGACATCGAGAAGGATCGACTAATTCAACTGCAGAGCGTATACCAGCGAGTATATCTCTGATTGCATTCTTGAATCATAGGGCGTAACTTTGAAAAAGAAAACCTTACCGTTTTTATAATACAGCAGCAGCAGTGTCTCCTCCGGATTTTCTTCGATTGTCTCAATCACATTTCTGATGACTGATTTGTTTCCGATTTGAACTCTCTCGTTATCACTGGTTTTCATCCCTTCGGGCGGCGTGAGAAGATTTATCGAAAACTCTTCATACTTATCTTCAGGGACTGAATATACGGTGACACTAACCTTCAGCTGATCCTGAAAAAAGTACCAGAAGGTGTTTTCACGCCTATCAGCCGCAGCGGAAACCAAAGAAAACTCGCTCCAGCCGTTTTTGCGAAACTGTTCATCGAAGGTGAGTGCGTCTTCAATAGTCCAATCAGGGTAGTAAGAAACGGCAAAACCGTTTGTGCTTACGAAGCTTTTCATCGCAGCAAGTGATGACAGCCGGCACCATCCGCTTTTATCGCTTTTTGTTACGATCTTAACCCATCGTGTTGAATTGTCCGTTATCCCCCCGCTTCTTTGTTCATCAATTATTCTGACGACCTCATTGCGGGAAAGTGAAAAACTCTGATGTGATTGTATAGATGGTTCTGATCGCAGTATCACGGTATTTACACACGACCAGAATTGAATGTTCTGCTGCGCGTATAGAATAGAAATACTGATAAATGAAAAGGTCACGAGGAGAAGCATTTTTTTCATAGTAGTACCTCATGTGCTCTCTTTTTATACTTACAAATCGCCCCATAGTCAAGCACTATTTACTGAATCGATTTTATATGAAAGTTGCAAATCACCCCGCTGAATTTCAGAATTCAACACAGTTGCACTTGATGGCGGTAATCAGATCCCGCCTACGGGTGATATTTTCATTCTTCAGAAAAAATATATTGCAACGAGACGGCTGATTATCGACTCTATACATGTATGATGTTTCAAATAGTAAGTTGTTTTGCGAGGTACACATGCAGTCGACGCAGGCAGTGCAGATCATGATTACGATTATCCCCTTGCTCGGCATTATTGTCGGAGGGGTGGTTATTTGTATGCACCTTTTTCTTTCACACCGGCAGCGTATGATGATGCTTGAAAAAAATATAAACATCAATATTTCAATAGATATTGAGCTTCTGAGTCTGTTTACGGGACTCTTGCTTATCTGCGTCGGAATTGCACTGAGCATTTTCTTTCTGATAAGAAGCGGAATTGATTACGCGATGTTGAGCGGAATAATTCCCCTGGCTGTCGGCATTGCTCTTTTTTCATTTTATTTTATCTACTCAGGAAGAAAACACAAGAATGGGTAGTGATCTTTCGGATGAAATTTTACTCTCGCGCATAATAAACGGGGAATCCGAACTCTACCGGCACTTGATCACGCGTTATAAGAATAAGGTCTTTTCGATCGGATATAATTTTTTCCGCAACAGAGAGGATGCCGAAGACCTGACACAGGAGTCCTTCATCCGCTGCTATGAGGTTCTGCCGTCAATTAAAAGCCGTGAAAAGTTCAGAAGTTATCTGGCCAAGATTGCGTGGAATCTCGCCATAACGTGGAAAAAGAGGCGCGTCGCGGATACTGTTCCGCTTGATGATTATCAGCTGACTTCATTGCCCGAAAATTATGAAAGACGGGAAATCACGGCAGAACTGGACAAAGCACTTTCCGCTTTGCCGGCTAAGTACCGCATATGTGTGGAACTCTCTTTTTACTGGTCAATGCAGTACAGGGAGATCTCTTCGCTGACGGAGATACCGGAGAATACGATTAAATCGCATATCTTCAGGGCAAAGTCCATTTTGTTTAATGCATTGAAAGGCACAATCGCGGAGGAGTATGATGAACACCAATAAAAAATGCAGTGAGGCGAGTCATTATGGATCTGTTCGGCTCTTCTTTCACCTGCTGGCATGTTCGTATTGCCGGCGTACAAATGACGAATTGAATTCGCTTCTTCGTGAACTTGCCCACGAATCCGCTTACAAGAGCGATCTATCAGATGATGGAATCTTTGACAAAGCAGTCTTTGCCTATACAAGGGCTAATCCGAAATCTATCTCTGAATGGATCTGGAACCTTTCGGGATTGCTGATTATCAGCTGCTCCGTTTTGTTTTCGTTCAGTTCCCACTATAACGGAATGAAACTTGTACTGGGAGAGTACTTTCAAATTCTCGTCTCCCTTATGCTCGGTGTTTTGGTCAGTGTTTTCCTTTCATTTTACATGATCACACACTATAAGAAGATAGCCCGTTTTAACGATTATATTAAAGCGCTGCGAAAGATGCATATATAATCAAATTCAGATTTCTATAATGTACTTCCCATAAGTTATATTATGTCTCATTAATAATTTATCACGTCAATAACAATCAGCATTATCGATCGGGGTAATGCTGATATTCCCTGTATGTTTTGTATGCGAACGTTTTTGTTCAAAATTATTTACTGCACCGCGGAATCGCCAGTAAGCGATTTTTACTTCTCTCCCGCCTTTGTCTTAAGTGAAGATCCGTTGCGGTTATACATTTTTGTCAGATGCTGCAGAAACTGTGATTCGGCCTCAAGATGTGATAAATTCCCGATGCGCCAGCGCCAGTTAATTTCGTTGAGTGTTCCGGGAGTATTGAAGCGGAATTCACTGCCGTATCCCAGAATATCCTGCGCCGGGATGATCACCAGTTTCGCGGTAGAACTGTACGCGAGCCTGATGAAGTAGCGGTGAAAATCGTGCTCATGTGAGAGATTCATGTACTCCCTGACGTATGACCTGAGATCATCCGTGAGTTCACCCCCGTAGAACCATCCGTTAGTCGTATTGTTGTCATGAGTTCCCGTATAAAGCACACATTCGGGATTTGTAATGTTGTGCGGCAGAAACTCATTGTCGTAGGCTCTGTCAAAGGCAAACTGCAGAACCTTCATTCCGGGAAGGCCGAGCGAATCGCGAAGCTCCCGGACATCATCTGTAATAATTCCGAGATCCTCCGCAAGAAGCGGCAGGACCCCGAGCCGTTCCTTGAGCGCAAGAAAGAACTCCTCCCCCGGCCCCTTATACCACTCACCTACTACTGCTGTTTTCTCCTTTTGCGGTATTCCCCAATATGAGGAGAAAGCGCGGAAGTGATCGATACGGATAATGTCGTAGTAGTGCATCAAATGGCTTATACGGGCGCTCCACCATTCAACGACGGGCATGTACAGCTTCGTCTTTGCGGTGTCCGAAAACCATCGATAGAGGGGATTCCCCCACCTTTGTCCAGATGCACTGAAATAATCCGGGGGAACACCCGCAACGGGATCGGGTGTATGCTTGTCATCAATCAGGAAAAGCTGCGGGTTTGCCCAGCCGTCCGCACTTTCATAGCTTACATAAATTGGAATATCACCGATAATCTTTATGCCCTTCCTGTGCGAATACTCTTTGAGCAGGCTGAATTGCTCGAAGAATAAAAACTGAAGAAAATGATAAAACTCGGTCTCGTCCTTGAGCAGCTGTGAATAGTGGATAACGGCTTCCTTTTTTCTGAACGCGATATCACTCTCCCATTCAAGCCAGTTGTACGTATCAAAATTCCGCGCCAACGCTCTATAGAGGCAGAAGTCATCCAGCCAAAACCGGTTTTGATCGCAAAATCTGCGATATAAGGCCAGGTCGTGGTGATCACCGTGCAGGAACCTGCTGCACATCTGCGCAAACAGCGGCATAATCTCCGATTCTACCTGCGCATAATCTGCACAGCCTGAGGTTTCATGCACAGAGGAATTAGAGGCGCAATCCGGATGCATCTTTCGAGCGAGGTCATAATCGATAAAGAATGGATTTCCTGCAAAAGTTGAGATAGTTGCATAGGGTGAATACTCGAAATGTTTCACCACAGGGTTAATCGGCAATAGCTGCCAGTACTGCTGCGAGGAGCGTTCAAGAAAATCAACAAAATCATAAGCGGATTTTCCGAGTGTCCCGCACCCCGAGTTACCCGGCAGGGATGAGATGTGCATAAGGACTCCTGCTGCACGGGGAAGCCCCGAAGTAATGACCTCTTCGTTTTCTATCATATTTGAATTTTCCTAAGAATCAGATTGTCGGCAGTCACAAAACCAATCTTTTAACTTGCCCCTCTCAAAATATCTTTATCAGAAGGTAGTTTCGGGAATCCGCCACCCGCCCTTATATGCTGCGGATCAGTAACACTTGCTGCATCCCGTACCGGTGAATACTATCAGTTTGTCAGTTCCAGATATGATGTCACATACACCGTATTCAGAACCAGATTTTGAATAAGGGGCATAAGCTCGTGAAAAGGGATCCGCTGTTTATCAGCAGTCAGAACCCAAAGCTGTGTCCTGTCCTGTTCAAAATAAACCTGACGAATTGCAATTGTCGTAAATCCGGATGTACTGTAAAAGGGAACAGTGATCGCACAATCGATTGTCTCTGCGGAGAGACTTTTCATAATAATGATCATGATCTCTGTATGAAGCATTGAAAGCTCATGAAGAAGATCCCCCGCTCTGTTGAGCATAGCCTCGATCTGATCGTGTGTTGAATTATGCTGCCCTTGATCCATTTTTATGTCCCGCATTATTCGGTGGTAATCGCAAAAAAAACTTTCAACCAGGCCCTTGAAAAATTCCGCGGAAAAAACGGTTAAATTCTGGTCGAAGCTAATTTTTCGAGGCTCCCCGGTGATTGATAAATACACAATGAAAAATCACAAAATTCAGCAGCAAGCACCGCTGATTGATTTGCTGAAGTGTCGATAAAATAGCCGGGTAAAAAAAGTTTGTTTGACTTTATACTCTTTTTTCCGCCCTTTTGGTCTGATGAAATGCTTCTACTCGCTATTACTGCTGCTGGTCATCGTCCAGTCAACCTCTTTTGCGGCCGACATTGATTTGCATGTTTCGCACGGTCGCTCGGACAAAGGTATCCTTCTGACTTGGAAGCAGCAGGAGCTGATAATCTATGTTATACTCCGCTCCGAGCAGAAGAACGGTCAATTCATAGAAATTGCGAGAAGCAACTCCTCATCGTACGAAGATATCTCATGTGTTCCCGGGGTTGAATATTTTTATAAGGTTGTTCCTTCAACATCGCTCAGAACGGTTTCTTCGATCCAGCCTCTTTCAGGATATAAAAAAATTGAACTCGGCGGGCGCTATTCGATCGATGGTGAGCTTGCAAAGAAAAATCAGCCGCGTCCCTCCGACGAAAGTTCTCTCGATGTCTCCCGGCTGTCTGTTCTTGAACGGGAGTATATGAGCTGGCTCGAAATTCGTTTCTTTTTCTTTGTGACCAATCCCTATGTCAATAAAGGGAGCGTCATTGTACTGACGGATTTTGATGAGTTCTATGCATCTGAAGAGAGTAACACCGTAACGTTCACACCTGCTGACCAGAGCTACCAGCTCAATTTTGTCTCATCCGCCCCCTTTCAGCTGCTGCGTCGTACTCAAGACCGAGAGTTGTTTAACCGTCTTCTACGCAACGGTCTGGCTCTGTGCATATATCAGGGCGAGATAAAAATAAAAGACCGCCTCGGGCGCAACAAGTATGTACCAAAACTTGAAGCAATCGGATTCTTCACTCAATACCACAAATATGCCCGCACCTGGTCGACATCCACCATCCTGTACAGCACCGAGCATGAGGAACTTGTGAAAAAAATGAAACAGGTTCGCGACTGATTCCGCTTTTTACGAATAGACCATGTACAGAAAATAGGTTACTGCTGTCCCGATAACGATGCCCGCAACGACCTCTACCGGGGTATGAATTTTCCGAATCAACCGGCTCAGTGCGATGATAACTGCGATGACAAAAAAGAGAATATGAATCCGGAAGTCCCTCACTAAATGTAATAAGTTAACCCACAGAGAAAATGCCAATGCAGTATGCCCCGACGGCAGCCCTCCCCTCAACGGATGCCCTTTGCCGAAATATGCTTTAATAATAATCACCATGGTCAGCACGATAATCAGTGAAGCGATGAGCAGGTCAATCGGCCCGTGTTTCGCAATCTTTAACTCTCCCGATAGTAACGGACCGAGATGAGGATAGATGATAAAAAAACCGATAATCGCGGCGAATCCCGCAGAGATTAAAACCGCCCCTGCAGCCATATCTTTGGCGATCCTGGCAAGCTCTGATCGATCGGGTGAAGCAATATCGACGGTGACTTCGATTGCAGAGTTAAGCATTTCGCTTACAACGACAAGCGATGCGAGCGCAGTCAGACAGATAAACTCAATTTTGTTAACCCCTATAGTGTAACAGAAAAGCAGAAGTATGCATGTAGAAAAGAGATGAAACCTCACGTGGGATTGTGTGCGGGCTGCCGTCAGAATGCCCTCAATCGCATAATTGACAGAGTCATAATATTTCCGGGCTATTGTATAGAGAAATCGAAGAAGTGAGATCATAGCTCCTCGGAGTAGTGCTGGTTTCAAAACCACTGCGCGTAGGGAAACTCATAAATGGTGACCGAACCGGTGGTGATGTTTTTATGACGAAGCAGAACGGCCTTGCGGGAATCTGATGAGTACAACGACAGCGACTGCCGGTAACCGGTTTCAAAGAGCTCGACGCACAAGTTGAAAATGCTGATGCTTTCAAGTGATGAGAGAACGTTTTTACGGGCGACTTTTCCTGCGGGAGAATTTTCATTATATCCGCCGCCGAAAAGTCCCAGACAGGTGATGTTGCCGATCCCTTTTTCTGTGAGGCTGCCGTGGAGTGCCGCAATATGAAACAGGGAAAGATCATCGTTCTGATCTCTTGATTTGAACAGATGATTTGCAGCAAGCCACATCATACCTTCGTCGTCAAGGCCGGCCATTACACACGAGATACATGACCCCAAGTCAACATGAAGGATCGCCGATGAGTCACACACCGCTGTCTCATTCATCTTCACATACATATTCTTCTTGCCTGAAGAATCCCGTCTGAAGAAATCCAGTAATTCTGATTCGCAGGTATGTGCTATCATAGTACTCCGTGAAAAAAAATAATTATCTGGTTTTCAGCCAGTGCAGGACTGCTGCGATGATCTCATTTTTTTCAGGCCCACCGATACAAAAGTGAGGGCTGTTTTCAAAGATCATCTTTGACTTATTCGTTGAAGAAACACTTTTCAATATATAATCGGCTCCCTCGACTCTTACAAGTTCATCTTTTGTTGAAGCGATAACAAATAAATCTGCGACAGTGTAACGAAGGCGCTTTCTTGCTTTTGTATTCATTCTTTTTAATTCAGCAAGCATGGGGGGATAATACCATGCCCAGTATTCACGAAACAGAATCTTTTGTGACTCGCTCTCATGTGCAATATTTGATTTTCTGGGAATTTTTTTTATAAATAAGGCAATAGCAGTAATCAAAGCCATCAGCGGCTGCTTGAATATAATAGCGGGATTTACCACCGCGATGCTGTCCACGCGGTAATATGATGATAAATACAGCGCTATCAGCGATCCCATCGAGAAACCGACTAAATGAATTTTTTTATAACTGCCTCTGATATCATAAAATGTATCAACTGCATGTCTGATCCAGTCAAGGTGAGTAGTCTGAAAAAAATCAGCCGCATTTGTACCGTGACCGGGAAGCCTTGGAAGAAACACGGTGAATCCTTCGCTATGGAGCTTGTGTGCAACGGGTACAAGATCCCCGGGGTGTCCATTATACCCGTGCAGCAAAAGCACCGCCTCCTCGCCGCCTTTAAGAAAAAGAGGACGGGACTCTTCTGTCGTTACTGTCGTTGAAGGAATCTTTTTTAATATCATGTCAACCATTGGACGGTAATTTTTTGTAAAGTCAATGATATTTCATGAGTTCGGAGTGCTCACGATAGTTTGGCGGTTATCAGCCCCGCCATAGTTATGTTTATTTGTTAAATACACTTTACGTAAATTTTACTAAGGATTTAATCTGTTTTGAGAAGAGCACCTCGCAGTGATTGTTTCTTTGATGAAATGATTTATTATTGACATCACTCCCCGGTAATGTATGTATATTTGATCTGATTAAACAATTTGCTATCGTATAAATGTGAATATTGTCTATATAGTGAGGTCATATGCGCTACATTATGTCGATCGATCTCGGAACAACAGGTAACAGAGTTTTTCTCTTTTCTGATGAGGGGATCGCGATAGCCTCTTCGTATCGTGAATTCACACAGTTTTTTCCCCGTCCGGGGTGGGTTGAGCACGATGCGCTTGAAATATGGAATTCCGTCATTGTGCTGATTAATGATGTTTTGAAAAAAAGCGGCATAGACGGAAAACAGATTGTCACAATCGGTATTACCAATCAGAGGGAAACATCTCTGTTGTGGAACCGCTCCGGAGAGCCTGTTCACCGGGCAATAGTGTGGCAGTGCCGGAGGACCTCCTCTATCTGTGATACCCTCAAGCGCAACGGCTACGAAGATCTGATCCGCCGTAAATGCGGCCTCGTTATTGACCCTTATTTTTCTGCGACAAAAGTACAATGGCTCTTTGAAAATGTTGAAGGTCTCTCAGCAATGGCCGATTCTGGAAATCTATTTTTCGGTACAATTGACACCTGGATACTCTGGCGCTTAAGCGCCGGAAAGTCTCACCGCACCGATTGCACAAATGCCTCAAGAACCCTGCTCTACAACATTCATTCGCATCAATGGGATCCGGAACTTTGCAATCTTTTTCATGTCCCTATTTCGATTCTTCCCGAAGTGCAAGAATCGGCATCTCATTTCGGCCAAACGCTGGGGGTACCCGGACTTCCGGATGGTATTCCAATTGGAGGTATTGCCGGTGATCAGCAGGCCGCGAGTGTCGGCCAGGGGTGTGTTTTTCAGGGAACAACGAAGAACACCTATGGTACCGGCTGCTTTATTCTGCAGAATACAGGAAAAAACGCGGTTCTCTCTGATAACGGACTGCTGACAACAATAGCATGCGATGATATGGGACATCCGTCTTATGCGTTGGAAGGCTCTGTGTTTATCGGCGGTGCCGCTGTGCAGTGGATGCGTGACAGCATGAAATTTTTCAGCGAATCATCCCAGTCGGAGGTATTCGCCCGTGATGCGAAGGAGAATGAAGTGGTCATGGTTCCCGCGTTTACGGGCCTTGGTGCGCCCTGGTGGAATAATTCCGTCCGCGGCGCAATATTTGGGATCACACGTGATACTACTCTCAACGAAATTGTTCAGGCCGGGCTGAAGTCGATTGCCCTTCAATCGGGGGATGCGCTTCGGGCGATGGAATCTGATTCCGGCTGCGCAATACATGAGCTTCGTGTCGACGGAGGGGCCACTGCGAACAGCTATTTGATGCAGTTTCAGTCTGATATTCTGGGGATTCCGGTGATTCTTCCGCAAAATACCGAATCTACGGCACTCGGTGCCGCATATCTTGCGGGGATAAATGCTAATATCTTCTCATCAGTGAGTGAAATTGCGTGCACTAATCCCCCCCACAAACGATTTGTACCACTCATGAGCCAGCAGAGGCGTGATCGTGAACTTTTTCTGTGGAACAAGTCTTTGCGAACCCTTTTAAGCGGCGAAAAGCAAATTCAAGAGTGATCTGTAATATCCCGTCGGTTTATTTTGTATTAATAAATGCAAATCGGGAAAGACCTCTGAGATTTGTTTTTTTTTGAAATTATTGCTTATTGGCTTTATAATTATACTCAGCATAATGAGACATTGAACGGATAGGCTGTTCGTATATCCCGCTTAAGCTGACCCACAGTCGGCGTATTGGGAAAATCAGATTCTTGACTGCAGTTGCAAAATTTTACTTATTTCTTAGGGGGAGACATGCCGAAACAACTTTTGGGCGATATTCTCGTTGATAACGGCGAGATTACAAAAAGTCAGCTTAGTGAAGCGCTGGTGATTCAAAAAAATGAGGGCGGGCTTATAGGAATAATCCTGGTTAATTTGGGCTATCTCAGCGAGCAGTCGCTCGTAAAGTATCTTGCGGTTCAGGCAGAACGTGTTGTGCAGTCTGATTGACTGAATTTGTACCCTTCAGACGCAAAGTTTTACAGATACAAAGCGATCGGTTTGTTTTACCACCTTGTATCCCGCAAATTTGATGTTTACGGTTGGTAAATTTTTGTAAAATCCAGGAGTATGCTCAAAATAACATTTTTTATAATACCCCATCAAGAAAATGATTGAAATGGGAGTAGCCTCTTATAAAAGTGTGAAAGATGTTTTGGGTGGAGGGTAGATGGAAATTACGCGTCGCAATAACGGAGAGATACAGATATTGTGCGTCAGCGGCGAGGTAGATCTGTACAATGTTTCTGAATTAAAACGAGCTCTTTTTGAACTTACCGATGGAAATTTTTCGAACGTTGTTGTCGATATGAAGAACGTCAATTATATGGACTCTTCCGGAATAGGAGCACTTGTTGCAGGCCAGAAAAAGATGAAGGCTCATCAGGGGTCTTTTGCTCTGATGAATATCAATGATGATATTCTGAACATATTGAAACTTGCCACTCTTGACAAATTCTTTAAAATTTATATGAACGAAAACGAAATTGTGTAAATTATTTTTTCTATTTAGATGAAAAAGTGTACTGAATAAGTACACTTTTTTTATGAGGTTCTCTTAAATACTACCAGAGTAGTATCGTCGTGGGGCGGGGCGGTATCCCTGAATGCTTCAATGTCTGCAATAATTGTCTCAACTATTTTGTTTGCATCCTTCTCGTGGTGCTCCAGTATCATCTTCTGGAGCCGCTTCATTCCATACTCCTCTTTGTTCGGGTTTCGCATCTCCGTTACGCCGTCAGTATTGAGCACAATTATATCTCCCGGCATGAATGAGACTCGAGCCTGCACATACTCTGAATTCTCCATTACTCCGATCGGCATACCGTCGATTTTTGTAACGGTACAGGCATCCCTGTTTGAACGGTAACAGAAAAGCGGTCCGTGACCTGCATTTGAAAATGAGACGGTCTCAGTCTCCCGATCGTACATCATAAAGAAAAGTGTCGCAAACTTGTCGATTGCAAATTCAGCACTCAGAGCGTCGTTGATTGAGCTCACGATATTCTTGCATTGAATGAATTTCGGATCCTGCCGTATGGCGGAGACAAAGACGGTGCGGATCATTACCATTACCAGAGAAGCAGGTATTCCCTTTCCGGATACGTCGCTGATGAGAGCACCGATACGGTGGTCATCAATGGCAAGATAGTCGAAGTAATCACCCCCTACCCCTTTCGCCGCTTTTGTATACCCCTTAATCTGAATGCCGTTTTTATTAAAGAAACCCATGGGGTTGAGCCCCTCCTGAATCTCTTTGGCGACCTCAAGCTGTTCCTGCATGATGCGCCCTTCAATTTCCTTCTCTTTGGCATTCTTAAGTTCACCGGTCATCAGGTTGAACTCTTCGGCGAGCGCTTCGATTTCGTCGTGCGAACGGACACTTATTTTGTGGTCAAGATTGCCTGTACTGATGATGGATACACCCTCTGAGAGCTTTTTTAACGGGCTGGTTGTCAAATACGCCAGAACCATCGCCGCAATTATTGCCGCTCCGGTGAAAACCAGTATGAGAACCAGGATTGTATTTCTGATCGTGCGTGCCTGTTCATGAATTGCCTTATCTGAGAAGCCCAGCCGTATGAGCGCCGCTTTTTCATCGGTAAATTGATTATAGATGACTATCACAAAATCAAAGATCATTCCTTTACCGGAGGGATCTTTAAGCTCTCTGAACTGAATATCCCTTGAATCTGATGCTACGATTGTGCGGAGATACTCATCCTTGACAGCACTCCCGATTTCCTCTTCATTCGAGCTGTTGATCACGTTAAGATCCCGGTCGTATACGTACGCGTAACGGAATGCTTCATTTTTTTTGATCTTTTGAATTCCTGAAATAATGTTCAGTTCGTCATTTCCCAGGTTCGTTTGCACAATCGCTGCAAAATTCTCCATCTGGGTCTGCGCGAGCGTTGTGATGTTGTTGCGGATGATACGGCTTCCCATATACTGCATGTAAAAGGCCATCGAGAGAATTACCGTAGCAGTGAGAAGTATCATCGTAATTGAAAATTTATACATGAGCCCGAATCGTACGATTTTCTTTGCCGGGGGATTGCTGGTTTTTTTTGTGCTCACGGGAACCTCAGAATATCAAAAATCGGCTACTGTTCCATCAAGAGAAGGCATTTGCGGATGTTGTTCTTTGCCTTCTGGTGATCGGGGTCTATCGAGAGCACCTTTCGCCACTCGGTAATCGCTTCTGGAAATTTGTTATTGGTATAATAATTTATTCCATTTAAATAATATTTTCTCACAAGTTCTTTTTCGTTGTCGGAGAGTGTTTTTTTCGCGGGCGCACTTTGCGCTGCCGAGCCCAAACGGAGCTGTGATTCAATGTTGTTGATATTAATGATTGCACGCACATTTTCTGGATCGTTCTGCGCCACCCAGCGAAATTCTCTCAGCGCCTGCATAATGTTGTCCCGACCCCCCTGCCGGAAATAATTCATGCCCTGGTCGTAGTGCTGCTGTACTTCAGCGGGTGTCGCCCTTGGGGTATTCGGCGGAAGCGGAGTGCGTATCACCGCCGCGGCTATCACTTCGGGGATTTTCGGCTTGGTTTCGTTTGTGCCGGCTATGAGTTCATCGATCTGCGGATAATCGGGTGAAATCGATTTTATTATTTCAAATTTACGCAGAGCTCTCTGGTATTGTTTCTGTTCAATGAGTTTTTTCCCCTGTTCTATCTGTTCGCGGGCGAAACGGTGAAAGATGTCGGGGTTGAGTTTCAACTGGCATTTCAGGAGATATTCTGTGGCCATGGCGTTATTCGGAAAGAGTTTCAGAATGCGCTCCCACTGCTCGAGTGAGCGGTTATACTGCCCGGCCTCAAAGTAAAGTTTCCCCGAGTTCTCCAGCGAACGGACGATTGCGTAATAGGGCGATTCTGGATCGATGATATCCTGCCGTTCAAGTTCAAGCGCTTCTTTTGCGGTGGAGATATAGCGGGCGGCAAGTTCGTTTTTCGGGTCGTATTCGAGAATTTTCTCAAAAGAAGAGATCGCTTCCCGATATTCGCTCTGGGTGAGATGGAGAAGGCCGTTTTGAAATTCCTGATTGATTTTCTCGAGGATCTCTTTTTTCATTCTCTCCCGGTATTCGGTCTTCTGCTGATCGATCAGTGCGAGGCGCGCTTTTGCGTCCTTATAATTATCGATAAGGGAGAGGACTGTTTCGTAGTCTTCCCGCGCATCATCAAAATTGTATGAGGCGATGTTGCGGTTTCCGGACTGATAAAACTGCTCAGCCTGGGTGCGTCGCCGTTCGAGGTCGTACTGTGCCTCAAGTTTGTCATCAATTTTCGCGATATATGAATCCGCATCCGGATTTCCCGGGTCTATGCGTATAACCTCTCTAAATTCGTTGAGGGCATTGGAAAAATCGCCGGCATTGTAAAGTTCGATACCCTTATCAAGATACTGGCGGATCTTCTCATATTTCAGGCGGCTCTGCAGCGCCAGATTGGATTCGTATTTTCCCTGTTTTGCGATTGTATCGTTGGGAAAGATGGTAAGCATTTTATCGTACCAGACAATGGCATTTTCAAAATCTTTGGCCTGGCGCAGTTCAAGCGCGCGGCGGTGATATTCGTCATACTTCTGCCGGCTTTCGCGCGAGAGCCGCTGCCGCTCGATCTCTATATCGATTTCGGTTCGAAGGCGGGTCACCCTGTTTCGCAGCGGTTGAAGTTCCGGGTCGTTGGGGTCTATGCGGTAGGCGATAATGAAATTCCGGACAGCCTCTTCACTCTTGGACTTTCCCCGCTCGGGCATCCCCTTTTCGATATCGCCTTTGATCTCACGAAGATTTTTTTTAACCACCTGAACGGCGATGTCTTTTTTCTTTTTTTCTTCAAAGACCGACTCGATCTTCTCCTGAATTTCCACATTGTCGGGATCAATTTCAAGGGCTTTTATCCACTCGGTTATCGCGAGCGAGTACTGTTTGTTTTTAAAGTAACGATCCCCCCGCTGATCATACTCGGCGACACTCTGCGCGTTGATTCTGCTGAGCGTTCCCGCAAGAACAAGAAACAGCAGCAGAGAATTTTTGAATGTGGCGGAAAGAATCTGCGGGCGCATCTTTCAGTTTCGCATGAGAATCTTTCCGTGGATTCTCCACTCAAGGTCGGAACCGGAGATCTTTACAAGTTCGATTGTTCCGTGCATCTGTCCTTCAGGAAGTGAGCCGTCACGCGAGAGAGTCTGCGCTCCGACTGAGACTGTTACCGTATCATATTGATCGCCCGCGATTATGCGCGGCTCCGCGTCTTCAATTGAGACAATCGTCAAGCCTGAGTAATAGAAATCCTTATATTCGGCCAGAAATTCGTCTTTGGTATCCGGATACTTGAGGGTCTTTGCGTATAGAGAGTAATTCAGTTTCTCAATTGAGTATCCCCACTGGATGATGACATTTCTGATTTTTGTGTCCTGTTCACGTATGCTCTTCGTATAACAGGAGGAACAGATGATGCTGAGCAGCAGCATCATCGTAACACGCGTAATAACGTTTTTTGCAGACACTTTTTGAAAGTGTAATCTATTCATTTGACATCCTCGGTTTCTTGGCAATATCGGTTATACTTGTAATTTCAGATTGAAAATTGTGCCGGCAATCTTTAAAATAAGGCTTCATTCATCGGCGCTGCCATGGTGATCCCAAAAAATCCAATAAAACAACTTTGAAATTCCGGCTGAGGGCTTTTTCAAGGTTCTCCGTTAACAGATTGTTTTTACCATGTCAACACGAAGCATAAAAAATCCAATAAAAAAAAATCTCAGAAGTATGGCGGCACAGCTGTGTCACGCAGACTGACACAGGGGAATATAGAGGATCAATATTTATTCTGATTCGAGCATTCTTCAGTTTTCTTTTTCTCCGAAGACAATCGCGGAAAATTTTTCAAGTGTATATCCTCTTTCCCGCCATGTCTGCGGCGGAAGGCCGGCCTTTATGCATGTATGAGAGAGAAACTCCTCTTTTGTCCAGCCGTTCTCTGTGGCAACCTGCGGAAGAAGAAGACCCCTGTTGTAATCCTTCGTGATAATGAGCCCGTGAACCCCTACTACTATATCGTCGATGGTCGCAGGTTCTATCGGAGAGAGCACAGAAATTTCGATGTCTATCTGCGGATACTCCGATGCGCGAAGCGGCGCAAAACGGGGATCACTGAAAGCGGCCGAAAGCGCCATCTGTATAATCGTATCTTTCAGCGGCCGCACACCCGTGATTGTGCCGATGCAGCCGCGAAGGTTACCTGATTTATGAAGAGTCACGAAAGCGCCAAGATGTTTCAAAAAAAGCGGATCGTCGTATTCCACCGTGTCGCGGGCAGTCCCGAGTTTTGCGGCAATGGTTGCGCGGGCAAGAGCGAGCAGCATACGTTTCTGATCATCCGACAGTGTGAAATTCATCATCCCTCCCTTTACACTTTCAGCAATTCTATGGCCGCAGCCATGTATCCGACAACACGGGATCGTTCTCCCGAAGTATCGCCGGAATTGGCATACTTTAATATGTGTATTTTGAACTTGCCTGAAGCATGCGCAAAAAAAAGTCCGGCAAGCAAAGGGGCCTCGCCGCAAGCCGCGGCATACCCCTCGTCGAGCACTTTTTTGAGGATCTTCGGGTCCCCGCTTTCGAGTGTCGCAATCAGCAATTTATCGCGTGCCAGTGCGTCGTTGTAGTCGTGAAAATGCGACAGGTCGGTTGATATCACCACCAATGCCTTTTTTTCGAGATGGGCGATTGTATTCGCGATAGTCTCACCAGTCCGCTTCATAAGCTCCAGGGATGAATTCGAGAGCACCAACGGCACAAGCATCGCGTGGGGTTGAACGCTTTGCACAAAGGGAACCTGAACTTCAAGTGAATGCTCGGGGATATGGGCGTTCTCAATAAATGTAAAGTCGGGACTTTTCATAAGCTCACCGGTGAAGGCTGTGTCAATTGTCATATCACCGAGCGGCGTACGGTATAATCCTTCGGGAATGACCGATACTCCGTCAAATCGCTCATAGTGAGAGGGCGCCAGGACAATGACAGTTTCAAAACTGCGTCCCATGATCTGGCGATATGCGCAGGCGGCCACCTCTCCTGAATAAATATATCCGGCGTGGGGTGCTATTATCGCGCAGATTTCCCCAATGTTACTTTCGACAGCATTATTGATATAAGCGGAAATTTGTTGAGCAAGTTCAATCCGGTCCCGCGTATAAAACCTTCCCGCCACAAACGGTTCTCTCACGTACATTTCACACCTCCCGAAGAAGTAACAAATCCGCTTCCGAAATCAATTATGGTTACCTCGAAAAATCAGCATTTCATTTTGAAACAAACGGGAGATGCTGATGTTACCACGCTTCGTGGCCACATATTGGCGGCGTAGCCGTCGAGAGGGAACATCAGAAGTTAATTATCCGAGATCCCCTTATCAAGATACTTCGCACAGCAGTGCAGTATCTTCACCGCCGCTTCATATTTTGACTGCATCGGCAGATCAATCCGCTCTCCACTGCGATTATACACGATAATTCTGTTGGTGTCAACTGCAAAGCCTGCACCATCCTCGCTGATATCGTTGAGGCAGATTATGTCAAGATCCTTCGCGCGGAGTTTTTTTTGTGCATAGTGATGTATATCCGTGGTTTCAGCGGCAAAGCCCGCCCGTACACAGCGGTGATTCTTTTCTCGGCAGATTTCCGCCGCATGCTGCAGAATATCGGGATTACGTTTCAGCTGAATGTTAAATATTTCATCGTCCTTCTTGATTTTCTGCTTACTGCGCTCGAGGGGGGCATAATCGGATGGTGCCGCGGCCATCACGAGGATATCCGCCTCAAGAACCTCCCGCAAAACAGCATCGCACATCTGCTGCGTATTCTCCACTGCGATGATCCGCGATCCTTCAGCTTCGGCGATTATGCTCTGTGACACCGGACCGTGAATAAGCGTTACGCGGCCCCCCATGGCGATTGCCGCTTTTGCAATAGCGACACCCATTTTCCCGCTGGAGGGGTTGGAAATGAATCGAAAGGGGTCGAGCCACTCCCGGGTAGGGCCGGCCGAAACAAGAATGTGTTTATTTAATAACAGCGTTGATTCGTTCAACAATTTCTTCCACCGTAGCAAGTTTCCCCCTGCCCTCGTCACCGCAGGCAACCGTCCCCTGCCCCGGCTGCACAATCTCAACCCCGCGGGAAACAAGAATCGAGATATTCTGCTGTACTGCGGCATTATTCCACATAGCCGGGTTCATCGCGGGAGCCATGATAACAGGTGATTCAACAGCAAGAAAGGTCGTCGTCAAAAGATCATCCGCAATACCGTGCGCGCATTTTCCGATTACATTCGCGCTTGCCGGAGCGATCACAAACAGTGAAGCGTCGCGCTTGAGTTCAATGTGCTTCATCGAAAATGCGTCGCGCCTGAATGTGCCGAAAAAACACGGGTTGCCTGTCAGTGATTCAAAGAGAAGCGGGCGGATAAGCTCTGTCGCATTTTCGGTCATCACCGTATGTACGTCAAAATTCTGATGTACTAACCGGCGGATCACTTCGCATGATTTGTAGATCGAAACCGAAGAGGAGATTCCAAATATTATTTTTTTCATCAGTACTACCCGGCGTAAGAATTTTACTGCTGCGAATTGTTATAAGAGATTATTACACCCGTCGGGAGAAATACTTCTCGAGCTCTCCGCGGCTGAGTTTGAATATAAAGGGGCGTCCGTGGGGGCAGCGAAGTTCATGGTTTCCCGACGAGAGAATCCTTAACAGCTCCCGCAAATCCTCATTATTCATATGATCGCCCGCTCTTTTCGCGCTGTGACAGGCGATGCGTTCGAAGACCAGCTTCTTTTTATCAAGCAGAAAAGATGAGCCTTCAGACGATTGTTCGAGAAGATCGTCGAAAAACTTCTCGCTCTCGTCAAGGTGAAGAATCCCCGGAACAGCACGTACGACAAATGACTCATCTGAAAAAAGTTCAACATCAAATCCGGCGCCGGCAAGAATTTCTAGCACCTCTGAAACGAAGGCGCGCTGCTGCGGCGAAAAGTGTATCTGCTGCGGCATCATCAGAAGCTGGCTCTCGCAGGCCCCGTCTGCCCGCATCAGACGGTCATAGAGAATACGCTCGTGCGCCGCATGAAAATCTATGATCATCAGATCATCATCAGAAGCGGCAAGAACGTAGGTTGCGAAAAGCGTCCCGAATATGCGCAGTGACTCGTAGTCGAACGCGGCAGACGCCCTTCCACCCATTACAGGTGAACGAAAAAGATCCTGTTCCGCGCTCACCGTCCCCCTGTTTATCCGCGGCAGAAAAGGGTGCGACTGCGCATACGGCGACTCGCGCTCCTCAACGGTGCTGCGGTATTCATTTCTGTACATGACATCGGGCGGGGGGATCACTTCGGCGGATACTCCCGGCTCGGAGGGATCGGGCTCTGCGGCCTTCACCGTATTATGAAGCTGTATGGTGAAGGTTCGATCAAGCAGTGAGCGGCAGAAGGAGCAGATGAGCGAACCGATATATGCCTCGTCAAAAAACCTGATTTCCCGCTTAGCCGGATGCACATTTACATCCGCAAGCCCCGGGGGAAGCGTGATATAGATATACGCCAGGGGATGTCTTCCGTTTGCGAGTATCGAGTCGTAAGCCCTTCGCACATGAAATGAGAATGATGAATTCTCGACGGGGCGGTTATTCACAAAGAAGTACTGTCCGCCTCGCGTGGGTTTGTGCAAAGATCCGTCCGAAATGACGCCGGATATTTTTACTTCAATGTCGGCGATATCACCTGCGAGCAGATGGGGCATCTCTTTTTTACCGAACAGCTGCGCGATTCGTTCGCTCACCGATGAGACCGGGGTGCAGTCGTACAGTATCTTTCCGTCACAGGTGTAGCGAAATGCGATGCCGGGACGCGCAAGGGCAAGTGATGTGACTGCGCGAAGTGAGTTACGTGACTCTCCCTGCAGTGACTTCAGAAATTTTTTACGTGCAGGGGTGTTGAAGAAGAGCTCTTCCACGAGAACAGAGGTTCCTCTGGCTCCGAGGTACTCTTCAACAGTGGACTCTCCGAACACACATCGCAGCCGCGCTCCCGCCTCTTCGTCGGATGTGCGTGAGCTGATCGTGAGGTGCGAGACGGATGCGATGCTTGAGAGTGCTTCGCCTCTGAATCCGTACGATGATATGCTTTCTATGTCCGAGATTGAACGGATCTTTGAGGTGGCGTGCTCAACGATAGACAGTGTTATCTGATCTTTAGGAATTCCTCTGCCGTCGTCGATTACGCGAATACATGAGAGGCCCGCATCTTCTGTCATGATATCGATCGATGCGGCATCCGCATCGATCGAATTTTCGACGAGCTCTTTTATTACAGAAAAAGGTCCCTGAACGACCTCTCCCGCGGCGATCATGTGTTTAACCGATTCAGGAAGAATTTCAATTTTGCGTTGAAAAGTCGTATTCATTGGGACAAAATAGCATGGAGTACGCATGGCGCAAACAGATATTCGCAAAAATGAACAAAACACTCATGAAAGATAAAAATTGTCCACTTTTCTGCGTTCTGGCTGTAGCATTAGTAGAAGCAAGAGCAATTTCGGTAAATATTTTTGTGAAGTGAATTAATGTGGTTGCATTAATTCATGAAAGGGACAAAATTAAGAGTTCGCAAAAAATAAGAGGAGCGAAAGATAGTATGACGCAATCCAGAGTTAAATTGGTGCAGCCGCAGGGTCAACAAAAAAATAAAAAACCATCTGCGAAAAGCGGCACATCTGATTCTTCCCTGTCGTGGTATCTTGAGCAGATAAATAAAATTAAACTGCTCACTCGAGAAGAAGAGGATTATTACGCAAGGAGAGCTCGGGAGGGCAATCAGGATGCGAAGGATGTTCTTATAAAATCTAACCTGCGTTTTGTGGTTTCCATAGCAAAAAAGTATCAGACTAGCGGGATCTCTTTTCTGGATCTAATAAATGAAGGCAACATGGGATTGATCAAGGCGGCTGAGAAATTTGACCCGGACAAGGGATACCATTTTATTTCGTACGCGGTGTGGTGGATCAGACAGGCGATAATTCTGGCCATATCTCAAAAGACTTCGCTTATCAGAATCCCGCTGAACCGTACGGCGGATCTTCAGCGTATAGAAAAGGTTCATAAGCGGCTTGAGCATGAGTTCGGCCGTGAGCCGACTCCGCATGAGATATCTGAAGTTCTCGATATGGATAACGAACAAATCAATCATCTGCGCAATATTTCACAGGATTACATCTCTCTTGATGCGACGCTCGGAGACTCTGACGACACGACATTTATCAGTCTTGTTGAAGATACGCACACCGATGCTCCCGATAAGGAACTGATCGATCAGTCACTTAAGAATGAACTGAAGGATGTGCTCGGTACGCTGACCGAGTCAGAACGCGACATCATAATAAAGCGCTTCGGCCTTAACGGAGTAAAGCCGATGTCACTGCATCAGATTGGTGAAAAGTATCATCTCTCGAAGGAACGTATCCGCCAGATTGAGAAGAAGGCAATACGAAAACTTCGTCACCCCTCGCGCAGTTTCAAACTGAAAAGTTTTATTCTTGACTAAAGGGGCTCGCATTTTAAGCCTCAATGCTGACCGCATAATCCGCTTCGAGATAATGTGTGCGGTTGGCATAATGAGGTATTCTTTGTGAAATTTATTTTTTTTGGTCTTCTCGCCGGACTTGTCGTTGCACTGCTTCCTCTCACTGTTGCAGGAACAGGGATCTCGCTGACGCCCGCGTGGCATGCTGACAAGACACTGCTTGACCGTACCAGTGTCTCAACTCATAATTTTCCGGATATTCGCTATGTTGCTTTGCACCCGGACGGTACGCCGGTCGTTCTTGACGGTAACGGCACGCTGGTGCGCTCATTTACCGGTGATGGCACTACTCTTTACTCGTTTGCATCGGACGGTTCATTTTACTGCACTTATTCCAAAACCGGTGATGAGATAACTCTTAATAATACTGAGGGGGCCCGTTTCTGGGCTGTTTCCTCCTCTCAGTATCCCCTTGTCTCAACTCACGGTTCGCTCGTTGTACTGCAGGTTGCCGATATGGGTACCCTTTATCTTCTCGACAAAAATGGAAAGAAAATAGATTCGACCGCACTTACCGGCCGGTTCTGCACATCTATAGTATTCTCAGACAATGAGTGGCTGCTCGCAGGTTTTGCGAGTTCCGACTACTATGTGGTGAACAATAAAGGTGTGCTCGTTCACGAACTCAAGACGCCCGAAAAGACTATGGTAAAAAGCGCCGCGATCAGCCCCAACGCACTTTTTGCTGCGGTTCACTTCGGTGATGAGAACAAAGACGGCGTTCTCATCGTAGACTGCCAGAGCGGCACGGCGAAAACAGTTGAACTAAAAAACTGCCACATTACCAGAACTGCGCTTCTCGTTGAGGACAGCGGCGAATGCTATATTCTCAACGGAGATGAGCTGCTCTCAATTTCAAAAAAGGGGCAGATAACCTCACGCTTTGCGCTTGCAATGCAGAAGCCGGGTCTTGCCTCACTTGCAAAATCGGGCTCGTTTCTCTTTGCCGGCTACGTCAGAGAGGATGGAGTTCCCACGCTGCGGATCTTCTCGACCGGAGAGAATCCCGTTCCCCTTGCCTCACTGGATTTTCCCGACGAGAGAGCTCTTCGCTGCAGTGCCGTGGGAAATCTTGTCATTGCAGAAGGGATTCGTAATCTTTACACATGGTACGTGCAGTAACGGCATTTTCTATTTTCTGCAGCAATTCGCTCAGGCGCCTGTTTTGGTGTTTGAGCGCTCCTTTTTTCAGTACCCCTATTTTTTTCATGATATGCGATGCGGTCAGAGAGAGCTTTTCTTCATCTTCAGAAAGAAGGCTGTTGTATATTTTTGCCAGCGCGTAGAGTCTGAAACGGTCGATACCCCAGACGCTTCTTGAAAGCTGATCCTCGTGTCCCCCGAACTTTACAATTGAGGGTGTGTCAATAAGGCCGACATGCTCGCGGGCGCTCATGCGAAGCCACAAGTCGTAATCCTCGCATACACGCATCCTCTCATCGAAAAGACCGTACATTTCAAAGAGCCGACGGCGCACAACCGCTGAGGAAGGGCTGATCATGCACATTTCAAGACATTCGCGAAATATATCCCCCCTCTTTTTTTCGTGTTTTTTCATACAGTTTACCCGCACGCCGTTTCTGACCCATATTTCATTTGACTGAAAGATGGCAGTTGAACTCTCGTGTTGCATGAAATCACGGTCACGCGCGAGCTTTCCCGGCAGCCACTGGTCGTCCGAGTCGAGAAATGCGATCCATTCGCCGCAGGAATTTGTAATGCCGGTGTTGCGTGCCGCACTGACCCCGCGCTGCGGGGTCATTATGAGCTGAACGTTTTCATAGCCGCGGACCACATCGGCGCTCGCATCGGTCGAGCCGTCATCGACTACAATGCACTCGCTGTTCGGATCATTCTGCAAGAGCACCGATTCAAGCGCACGGGCGATCATCGACGCGCGGTTATAAACGGGAATAATTATAGAAATCTTCTGCATCGCGCGATAGAAACAGCAGATGCGTGCCGCTGCAAGATTTTTTTTTTACAGGGGGATATGTCATGGCGAAAAGGGGAAGCGGCTATTTACGATATCTTTCCGCAGTGATTATATCTGCCGCGCTGGTCAGTGTGTGGATCTTCCGTTACGAGATGCCGAGATTCTGCGATACGCTCCGTGCCCGCTTTCTGCTTAGTGAAAAGCCTCTCATTCTGGACAAGGCGCCGGAAAAACAGCTGGCGAAAATCTACCGTGATAAAAGTGATTTTCTGCATACCGGACACTTTCTGCTGTACGTTCCTCAGCGTGATTTGGCGCTTGAGGATGCGCTTAGCGAGTTGATATCAATGACCACGTATCTTCATGAAGATGAATTTGTGAAGGATTTCTGTGCGCTGAATTCTCTCAGGGACGCAGCCATTCTCAAGGGAAGATCATACCTCGTTCCCGGTCCCTTTCCCCCCCTTGCAGAACCTCTTAAGAAGCGGAAGCGCCCGACAATACCGGTCGTTCGCGGTCTTTATTACACCGGCGATGCGATCGGCCAGCGCAAGGTGGTAGAAGATATTATCAAATTCAAAGGTGCGGGAATAAATACGGTGGTATTCGATGTGAAAGATATTCCCGGAAATCTCTCATATAAAAGCAATCTTGCAGTCGTGCGTGAGATCGGCAGTGACCGCTACCGCCCCATTGACAACATCAGCGCGCTTCTGCGCTACTTAAGAGAGAATGATATTTATGTGATCGCCCGCATCGCATGTTTTCGTGACGATCTCGCACTCAAAGAAAAACCGCAGTGGGCAATTCAATCGGCTCGAGGCGGCGTGTGGAACCGCAATGGCAGGGAGCTGTGGCTTGATCCGACGAACGCGCAGGTGCAGCAGTATGCCATTGACCTGGCATGCGAGATTGCCGATCTCGGCGCCGATGAGATTCAGTTTGATTACGTGCGCTTTCCCACCGAGGGCGACAGAGGCGATGCGGTCTATGCGTACAACTTCGGAAGAATCTCCCGGCGCGAAACCATCGCTGAGTTTCTCAAAAATGCCCAACAGGCGATCCATTCGCACAATGCCAACTTCTCTATCGATATCTTCGGTGTCGTTGCCTGGGGATTCGAGGGCGATATCGAGAGTACCGGGCAGCAGATCGGGCTTCTGGCCGGATACTGTGACGTTATCTCACCCATGCTCTACCCTTCTCATTTCAATGACAATTTCAGGGGGAAAAGCCATCCCGGTGATGAGCCTTACTACTTTATCTACCAGGGATCAAAAATGGTTGCGGAGCTTTCGGGCGGCCGTACGCATGTGCGCCCGTGGCTTCAGGCATTCGGCTGGCGTGTGAGCAATTATAACGCCGCGTACATCAAAGAGCAGGTCCGAGCGTCAATTGATGCGCAATGCAGCGGATATCTTTTCTGGAATGCCAAAAATTCATATGATACGGTGATATCGGCCCTTGCAGCGCTGGAAGAGAGCAGCAGGTAGTAATATGTGAGAAGGAGTGTACTGAGCGGATTGCCTACCATCTGCTCCAGTCGAACTCTTTTTTTACGCAATTTTTACCCGATTTTCGTGCATGAAAAAGGAGTTCATCGGCCTTTCTGAGAAGCTCATGGGCGTTTTCGTTTTCACGTTCACAGACACCGGCGCTGACTGATATGGTTGTGTCTTTAATCTTGATTTTGCTTACTCTCGACCTGACCGACTCTGCTGTCGTATAGGCCTGCTCAAGGCTTCTTCCCGGCATAATGAGAAGGAACTCAACTCCGCCGTAACGCCCGACCAGTGAAGTCTCAGGGTAAATCTCTTTAATAATATCCGCAACTTTTTTCAAAACCTGGTCGCCGGCTGCATGGCTGAAGCGTTCGTTGATCATCTCGAAATTATCGACTCCCACGTAGACAAGGGCGAGCCTGGAGCGGTCACCCGTGGCCATATTGACGGATGCTTCAAGGTTTTCAAAAATGTTGTGCTGATTTCGGGTGTTGGTCAGGTGATCTGTAATGCTGCTGAGTTTTAGTTCGCGGCTTTTGCGGTTGAGCTCTTTGACCAGCATGTAGTGGCGAATATTCGATATCAGCCGTGCCATGAAAATTGAGGCGTTGAAGGGCTTGAGCATGTAGTCGTCCGCCCCTGATAAAAGAACGTTTGAGACTACCTTGTAGTTGTCGATTCCCGAGATGGCAATAATCACACTTTCGGGATAAAATTCACGAAGCTGTAAAATGACCTGCTCGCCGGAGATTTCAGGCAATATAAGATCGAGAAAGTACACCTCATACTTCTTATCTGAAGCCAGAAGAGCCTGAGGATTGTCGTAGAAATCGGCATGCTCAATCTTATTGAGGGTAAAAATATTTTTTATAACATTGATCTGAACTCTTGAATCGTCAAGTACCGCAATGCGTATTTTCTGCAGAAACGTCTTGACGGTATCTTTCTCGATTATCTTCTGAAGAAAAATGTTTAATTTTTTACGAAAAGATTTGTCTTTGGGGATAAAGTCTACGACGCCGAGTCCGAACATCGTCGTGCGCACTTGCATCGAATCATTCGAGGTGAGCACTATTACCGGAATATCACGAAAATCGGATGAATTGAGTTGCTTTATAAAAAACTCGCCGCCGCCGCCGCGAAGCTCCATGCCGGTAATAATTAGATCGATATGTTTTTCAGATAGGATGACAAAAGCGCCGTCAATGTCGTTGGCGCACAAAACACTCATCTGACTGGAGGCGATGCACTCCTGCACTATCCTGGTAAAAAAACCACTGTTGTCAACATGCAGTATTGAGTACATGAACGGCCGCTCTTTTCGTTTATTTTAAGAATCGCAAAAAAAGACTTCGTATATCGATCGTACTGAATGAGAGCTATAAAAATCAGGGCAATTTTTGAGCTTCCTGATTGCCAAAGTGACACCGAATCACTCATCAATGGGTAATTCGATATTAACCAACATAACAGCGGTAATTGCGTAAAAATTTCAAGATATATTTTTTGTTGCTATCCTTGACTTTAAGAGAAAATCCGATAATCTAGGGAAACATAAACTTTACCGGAAATGCGGCCTGTACGGCAGGGGAAATATGGCAAAAAAATCGGTTCGCTCGACGCTCAATTCGCTTAAAGATTTTGATCGCGACTGGAATCACTCATCAATAGACGATATTCTCTCACAGGAGCAGATACACGCATTTATTGAGAAGGCATACAACAACAGTTCCGAACCGTCGAGAGTATACGCGAATGTTGAATTCCGCAAAGTTTCAGAATCATATATGAAGCGTATTAATGATGTGATAGCGATGTGCCGCAATAAAGAGCGCGAAGTTGAGCGTATCGGCCGTGCAACAAAACTCGTACTCAATGAAAAAATAAAAAAAATCGATATCCTCGTGAACTATATTAAATTACTTGAAAAAAAACTCGATGAAAACGGTATTGAGTTTGATAAGCCTGATATTTCTGATGCGGGTGACCTACTTTTTCTGGGGGCGAGGAAATCGGCAATCGATACTTCGATTCTTTCCGGCACTGATAGTGAGTTTGTCGAGGCGGAAGAAATTGAACTTAACGGGGATGCGGAAGAGGCCCAGACGGAATAGCGCTGCGTTAAATTCAACGCTTTTCGCGGCGGGACGGTCATCAATTGCATCGGTGTCGATGTCATGATCCGGAATATCCGCGCGAAGCAGGGCATCAATTTTGAACAGGCAAAGGCAGGCTTACAGGTGGAATCGAGCATAGTATCGGGAAGAAATCCTGTTCTGGAATATCTCAGAGGCGGTGAAGGCGAGATCCGCCAGCTTTTTATGAGTGCGGGGGCTTCGGGAAAGCCTGTCGATGAGGCTCTTTCGGTCGCCCGTACAAAAAAGATCAAAGTGCTTACCTTGAACAAGAGCGAATTTCTCAAACGATTCGGCGATCATGCGCAGGGCATCGCCCTTGAGCTGGCCGATATCCCCCTTCGGGAGGGAATAGATTTTGAGGCAGTCGCCAAGCGCAACGGAACCATCCTCATTCTCGACCAGATTTCTGATCCCCACAACCTCGGTGCGATCATCCGCTCCGCTGAGGCTCTCGGGTGCGACGGAATTGTCATCACAAGGGATAATTCGTGTCCGGTCAACGCGACAGTGATAAAGAGCGCCGCAGGGGCGACCGCGTACATAGCCATTGAACAGGTGCAGAATCTTGCGCAGTTCATCGATAAAATCAAGAAGATCGGCTTCTGGGTGATCGGTACGACAGATCATGCCACCACGCCGATCCGTTCAATTTCAAAAATCCGTCCCGCCGCGTGTATTATAGGCAGCGAGGGGAAAGGGATGCGCCGCCTTACCGAGGAGAAATGCGATTACACCGTGAGCATCCCCATGAAAGGAAAAGTATCATCGCTTAATGCGTCAGTGGCTGCGGGGATTCTGCTGTTTTCACTGCTTGAGAGTGAGTAAGGATGGAGCACACCGCTCATTCACTTATTTCGTTACAACCGTAATTTTTCTGCTGCAGCATCAAATTGACCGAATCGATATCGAACTCTTCAGGATTATAATCCTCGTCAAGCCAGTCAATCATATCGTCATACTCATCATGTCGGGGATCGGAGAGTATCTCGAGCAGATTATAGAATCCGGGAATACCGCCGCAATCTTCGGGCGGGCAGTTCCTTTTTCCGGCGGTGCACAGCGGTATTGCAGGTATTGTCTCACGCGGAACTTTTTTTTCCAGGACGATTGTATGCTCCCACCCGTCACCGAAATCATAGTCATAGATGAGCCGGTCTGCTTCAGATTTAATCAAAGCCTGAAGTCTGATTTTGCTGTAGTCGGTCGAGTCAGCAATCTGATCCTGCGATGAGGCCGCGTAGCACTCGTCATTGCACCTGAACTGATGAAGGTGGCAGTTCGCCCAGCCCATAACACACTGGATAATTTTGTGCAGATCCTTCAATCTGGTTTCCGGCTCGACGATGACACGGCGCCAGATTGGCGGCTTGGTTCCGAGAAGTGTAATTTTGAGCTGATATAGGTCATTCGACCTGAGATTTATGGTATTCTTCATACACTATCACCTGACCCCTTCATCAGCATCTGTGCGCTCCTGACCGCCTCCATGGCGTCGCGGGAGTAATGGGCTCCGATCTCCTTGGCATATCCCTCTGTTACCACCGCGCCGCCTATCATGACGGGCATTTTCAGATCAGCATTCCGTATACGGACAATTACTTTTTTCATCTCGATCATTGTCGTCGTCATCAGTGCCGACAGCGCGATTATATCCGCTTTCTCTTTCTGTGCGCATGTCACAATGGTATCCTCGTCGACATCCTTGCCCAGATCGATAACCTTGAAGCTGTAGTTTCGCAGCATCAGCGCGACAATATTTTTCCCGATATCGTGAATATCACCCTTCACAGTCGCAAGCACAATTGTGCCCTCGTTTGAATGCGACCCGGTTGAAAGCAGAGGCTCGAGTCTCGCAAATCCCTTCTGCATTGCTTCCGCCGCAAGCATGAGCTGCGGCAGAAAGTATATCTTCTTTTCGTATTTTTCACCGACAAGATTTATTGCGGGAATCATCGAATCATCGACTATCGATTTCGGCAAAACTCCTTCGGCAAGGGCCGACTCTATTTCTTTGGTAATTAATTCAGTATTGCCGGTCAGCACGCATTCAAAGATCCGTTCGGCCGCGCTTTTCGCAAGAGCATCGTTCCTGATTTCGCTGTTCTCTGAAAGTCCGGCTATAAGATGCGCGAGCGATGGATCGTTGCCCGAAAGTGCGTAGGCGGACAGTGCAAGGTGATGCGATCGCTCATCCCCCCCCCGGTAGAGCCGAAGGCCGTCATAGACCATATCCGGCAGCAGAAAGGCTTCCACCTGCTGCAATGCGGAGAAATCACACAGCGCCAGGGCTTCCGCCCCCGAGATTGACTTCAGGCACACCGAAATATCCTGCGGCGGAGCCGATCTGACGTACTCAGTCAGATCGTAGACGGCGCCGGAAGTAATCTTAATTTGAGCAGTGTAGTTGATCACCGCTTTGTGGCCGTTTCTGAGTATCTCTTCATCGGGGGGGAACTCGGACCTGATCATGAGCGTTCCCGGAAATTTCTGCATAAGGGAATTCTCCGGCTTGGTGTTCAAAATCGGGAAAATATTTCTGGCAACACAGATTGATTTCAACTGTGCGGAGTCAATCGCCTCAAGTGCGCTTACTCCCGCATTTTTTTCACTGCCGCCGATAGCCATTGGGGGCAGTGACGAATCGATGACAATCGCATCCCGGTTATTAGCCAGAACAAATGAGCTGCTGCGCAGGGCTTTCGGCTTGCAGTTTTTCATCTTCTCGGATGCCCGGCGGATGTGGTCGGGCGTCGTCCCGCAGCAGCCGCCGATTATGGATGCCCCAGACTTGTATAGAAGAAGAGATTTTTCACTGAACTCATCCGCAGACATATCGAATACCGTTTTGCCGTCGACAAGTTTGGGAAGTCCCGCATTCGGTTTAGCAAGAAGGGGGACTTTTGCTGCGGGGGCCATTCTCGCAATCCACTGCGCCATTTTTTCAGGACCCGCGGAGCAGTTGCAGCCGAAGGCATCAATATCGAGTGACTGGGCTATTACGAGTGCGGCCAGTGCATCTGATCCGTTGAGCGTACGTCCGTCATCTTCAAAGGTGACCGATACCATCACCGGAAGATCACACTGCGAGCGTACGGCAAAAATCGCCGCACGTGTCTCCTGAATGTCGATCATGGTTTCGATGACGAATCCGTCGACACCGCCGTCGATCAGCGCGCATACCTGTTCACGATAGACTTCGACTGCCCTTTCAAAAGTGACGTCACCGAAGGGTTCGATGAACTTTCCCGTGGGGGCTAGATCGCCGAAGACAAATGCATCGGTGTCGGTTTTAGCGCGCGAGGCCAGTGTTGTGTTCAATTCATAGAGCCGGGATTCAAGACCGAACTCCTCGAGCTTGAAGCGGTTGGCGCCGAAGGTGGGGGTATAGACGATGTCGCTTCCCGCATCACGGTAACTGCGGTGAAGATTGCCGATTGCCTCCGGGTGCTCATATATCCATAATTCGGGACATACTCCCCTGGGAAGACCGGCCTTAACAAGTTCGGTCCCCGTTGCTCCGTCGAGAATAACAATTTTCTTCTGTAAAAGTGCGGCGAACTCCGATCGTTTCATTTTGCACCAACCGATCCTTTATGAGTGGTGAGCGCGCGGACGGCGCTCATGATTGTTTCAGACGAAGGATTTGCGATGGCAGAGGTCAGTCCCCTTCCCGCCCCCGCAGCGAGAAACGCTGCATTGACGTATTCACGTCCCGGAAGCCCGAACGAGACATTGGAAAGACCGCATATCGTCGGCAGCCCCTCTCTTGCGCACATCTCGATAAGTTCAAGAGTGACAAGGGCGGCACTTCTGTCCGAGCCGATGGTCATTACTAGCGCATCGACGATGATATCCTCACGTCCGAGATTGTAACGCTCCGCCTCTTTGAGTATGCGCTCAAGGCGCTTCATGCGCTCAGATGCCGTCTGCGGAATTCCCTCATCGTCGAGAGGAAGTGCGATGAAGGCGGCTCCGTACTCAGCAACAAGGGGAAGTACCCGCTCGAGCCGTTCATTCTCGGCAGAGATTGAATTGAACAGCGCACGCCCCGGGTAGAGTCGCAGGGCGTGCGCGGCGACCGCGGGGGATGTGGTATCTATCGCGAGGGGTAAGTCGGATATCTTGGATAAAAGAGAGACTGACTTTTGCATCATCTGCGCCTCATCGATTCCGGGCATCCCCATATTGACGTCGAGAATTGCTGCGCCCGCCGAGGACTGTTCAAAAGCGAAGCGGCGGACGGTGGAAAAAGACCCCTCTTTCAGTTCCGCCTGCAGCGCCTTCTTTCCCGTGGGATTTATGCGCTCGCCGATTATTCTGAAGGGCTCGCCGATACCGGTGGCGCAGTGGCCCCGGCAGCTGCTTACGAGAAGCGATCGCGAACGGTTTAACGCTTTGCCGCCCGGTGACAATTTGCAGAGGGCTCTGATGTGGTCGGGAGTGGTGCCGCAGCATCCCCCGATAATCGAGGCCCCCGCATTAATCACCGCCTGCATCGATTGTGCGAACGCGTCAGGCGCCAGATCGAATCTGGTGATTCCGTCGATCAGGCGGGGGGTGCCGGCATTCGGTTTTGCACAAAGAGGAACTCTCGCGTAGGGGGCGGCCTTTGCGATAAGCGGGACGATCTTATCGGGGCCGACAGAGCAATTGCATCCGAAGGCGGTGATCCCCAGTCCCTGCAGGGCGCACAGGGCGCTCACAATATCGGTACCCGTGAGCGTGTACCCGTTTTCGTCAAAGCTCATAGACGCGATGAGGGGCAGTCCGCTTTCCCGTGCGGCGATCACCGCGGCGCGCGTCTCCTGCAGATCGATCATCGTCTCAATGAAGAAACCATTGACCCCCCCCTCGACAAGACCCTGAACCTGTTTTTTGTAATTGTTCACCGCCTCTTCAAATGCGATTTCACCGAACGGCTCGACAAACTCTCCCGACGATGAGACGCTGCCGAAAACTGCACACCCGCCGGCTGCAGCGCAGGTGACGCGCGCAAGTTTCCGGTTGATTTCGACGCACTCACTTTCCAGTGAGAAGTGGCGGAGTTTAAGAGGATTGCCGCCGAGTGTCGGAGTAAGAACGATAGAAGAGCCCGCCTCGCAATAGGACCTGACGATGGCTGCGGTTATATCGGAGTGTTCAATTGCCCACTTCTCGGGGCAGACTCCGGCGGGCATTCCCGCATTGGTTAACTGCGTGCCGAACGCTCCGTCAAGGATGGTGAGCGGTCTGTCAAAATGGGGCATGAATTTCTCCTCAGGCAACAGCGGCGATGCCGATTACTGATTTTTCGGGAATAAGAAGTGATGATGGTGTAAGAGTGAAACCGTATTTGTCAAGTGCAAGTATATCAAAGAAGATGCGCTGCGTCTCAATGTTCAGATCACCGTAACCAGGTGAGAAACGGTTGTCGCTGACTCTTTCTGCCGATCGTTTGAGTAATTGCGAGCAGTAGCGCTGTGTCCAGTCAAGAGCGCTGTCGGCACATTCGGATGCGACGGCGTCAAATATTACCGCCAGCCCCATCCGCTGTGTCTCGACTAAGGCCGCGATTTGATCCGTAATGCCCTTTCCCGCACTGGCTGCCATGACCAAAAGCGAGCCGCTGCCGCCGGTAAATACGGAAAAACTCTCTGATAGAATTTCGTTTCCTGTTTCTATGAGTATTGAAGAATCACCGCGGCCTGTTATGGCAATTTTGCGGAAATATGAAGACAATTCACAGAGTGAAAACGCGTCATTGATTGCGGAGTTGATTCTCGCCTCATCCGCGCTGCTCATGACCGTCTTCGACGAGCGGTATCCGAGACGGGCCATGATCTCTTTGTACGGTAATTTAATTTGCGGCAGGAGACGGACAATCGGGGCCTTTATCATACTCTTACTGTCCATTTATCAAAGAGCTTCACGTATGTGTCTGATGCGTTCGTAATTGAAATAGCGATTCTCGTTTCTGAGATAGCACCATGCATACACTACAATTTTTTTTCCCTGTTTGTAGATATCATGCACGAGAATTTCACGCACAGTGCTGTTTCCGTCACGGTCTCTGTACTCTATCAGAAATTTTTTCTGAGGGGCGAGCGGGTTGAAGGAATCGATCTTCTGAAGCAAGTGTTCCTGCGCGCTGAAACCGCAGATTTCGTTGAGCACTTCGGGGCATACCTGTGAACCGAAAAGTTTTCTGCAGCCCTCGACGAAAATCTTCATGCAGCCGATCGCATCATCGAGCGCGCGGTGAAACGAGAGTTCGATTTTGAGATAGCGGCAGACTGTCTCCAGCTTATGATTTCTCAGACGGGGATATATATATTTTGCCAGAGAGACGGTGTCATAGACCGTTTCCGGCAGGAGTTTTCTTCCGGTTTTTTTGAAAGCGATCTGCAGAAAAGAAAGATCAAAACGCGGGTTCTGTATCACGAGGGGGGAATTTCCGATAAAATCAAAAACTGTGTCAAGAACCTCTTCTTCACGGGGAGAGTCCGCGACCATATCGTCTGTGATGCCGTGAACGGCGGTGACTTCACGGGGCATCGCCCTACCGGGGTTGATGAGAGTAGAATACGATTTTGTGACCGATCCTCCCGAGAGGGTAAAGCGCACCATCCCGATTTCGCAAATAGCATCGCGAAAGGGATTTACCCCCGTTGTTTCAAGGTCGATGGCGCAGTACTCTTCGTGCATCAGAAATCACCGATCAGCCTCACTTCGGGATGAAGCTCGATACCGAATTGTGCTTTGACTGTTTTCTGTACATGCGCGATGACATCACATACGTCCTGAGATGTGGCGTTGTCGGCATTTATTATAAAATTTGTATGCTTCTGTGAAACCTGCGCTCCGCCGATGGTGAAGCCCTTGAGCCCGGCGTCATTGACCAGTTTCCATGAAAAATTATTCTCCGGATTCTTGAAGACGGAACCTGCCGAAGGGTACTCCCAGGGGTGTTTGACTTTTCTGTCCGCAATTATCTCATCAATCTCGCGCTGCACCGCCTCACGGTCGGATGCTGCAGGAAGGCGGAAAATTCCGCCGATGACTACGGAGAGATCCGCCGGAAGGAGAAGCTGCCGGTAGTTGCCCATCTGTCTGTCGATGGCAATTTCTTTAATACTTCCGATGCGATCGATATAACGTACGCCCACGAGTATATCTGAGAAAGTGCCCATGAAAGTGCCGGCATTCATGATGATGCCGCCGCCGATACATCCGGGAATGCCCGCCATGAACTGAACGCCGCTTTTCCCCAGGTTTACGGCAAATGAGATAAAATCTTTTTTGTAGATGCCAGCGTCAGCGTATATATCCCCCGAGTCGAGTACACGAATCTCACCGTCACAGATTCCGTCGTTTGATATCTTTATGACTACGCTGCGTATTCCTCTGTCGCTTACCACAAGATTTGTACATCCCCCCAGCACGATATAGGGAATATCGTTGGCCGAGCAGTAACTTACGATTTTTGTGACAGACTCGATGCCGTCGGGGTAGATGATGATATCCGCGGGACCGCCTGTTTTAAATGAGGTGAGTTCACGCATCAGTTTGTCTGTAAAGATGGTACCATATTGCTCGAGGTTTTCAACATAATCAAGATAGGCTGATGATTTCATTAATTGCTCCGAAAATACTCTGTGTATAAAATAAAGATAAACTCAGGGCCACGGCTCAAAGCTGGGATCTATGTGTGAAAAATAGAGTTCTGCAGCCTCACGGTGCAGCTCATCCTTTCGTAATGTGGCGAAAGCCATTTCGGTTATCCGCTTCTCTTCATCCGCCGAGATCTTGCCCAGCAGTAACCGTGTCCGAAGAAAGATAAAATAAGTGTCGAGCACATCGTGAATACAGTAGGTGTTGATCCGCTGCATCTCGTTTTTCTGGTAGAGAGAATATACCTCATCGCCGCTTGTGTCAGTCTTTCCCGGCTTCCCGAGCACTTTCGCCAGCAGATTGAGCCCCCCCGCCATCTTGATCGCCATATAGTTTGACAGATACTCCTGCAAATCGAGATGGCGGTTTCCAAAGCGGTAGCGTGTGCCGAATTTATCCACAAGGTGGCGTTCTATACTGATACCGTAGCGGTAGGCCATCAGTTCGAGCAGAGGGACATCAAATCCCCGCCCGTTGAAGGTGACCAGTGAAGCCTTTTTGTAGAGCACTTCGACGCCGTACCAGAATTTCCTCGCGATCTCCTCGGGCCGGAACTTACCCTCGTCGAGTGAAACCAGTTCCTTCAGACAGAAATTCTCGTCCACCTTTGCGACTGCCAGACATATCGGCAGCTGAAAGGTGACGGGAATGAAATTGGTTTTGCCCTCAGTGGTATCGAGAATCTCACCCTGCAGCTTCGCGATCGCCTGATCGTCGTCCAGCTCTTCTGCGGGATACTTTACACTTTTTATTAAACGAGCATCGGGAACAGATTCTATATCAAAGACTAGATAGCCTATTTCACTATTCTGATCGTCCGCCATCAATCCTCCGTGCCGGCAGCAGTACTGCCCGCGTTATTTTTGATCCGTATTTTTCGCGCATCTGCGTAAGCACTTCATCCTGTACTGAAGAGCCGTCTGCCGTACTGTCGAATAGCGAGGGTTCTCGTATCTGCACGCTCTGTAATCCCGAAAGCGAGGCACCTATCAGACGTACCGGCATAATCAGAGGAACCGACCTGAGCAACTCAAGGACACTCTGTTTTATGGTTCTGAAATCATCAAGATAATTTTCATAACTCCTGCTTCTGGTGTGCGTCGTGAAGTCGCTGAAGCGGATTTTCAATGTTACGGTTCTCGCGACAAATCCTTCATGACGTATGCGCGCGACGATTCCGTCAACGAGGCGGACAAGAGTCATCTCGATCTCCTGTTCGGCGGTGATGTCAGTCATGAAGGTATGCTCCTCGCTCAGCGATTTCTGCTGCTGAGTCGTGGATACAACCGCTCTTTCGTCAATGGCGTTCGCCATTTTCCACAGGTGAAGTCCCGAAGCGCCGAGCAGTGACAGCGCGTGCGCTTCGGAGAGTGCGGCGATGTCGCCCACACGCGTATAGCCCAGAGAGTTTAAAAAACCGACGCTCTTTTTTCCCGCCCCCCACAGCACAGAGATTGGAAGGTGCGCGATAAAATCACGCTCTGTTCCCTGTGGGCAGATCGTCAGCCCGTCGGGCTTGTGCATATCGGAACATATCTTCGCGATCGATTTAACCGCAGAGACGCCGATGGATGCGGTGAGATCCGTGTAGCGCTTTATATCGCTTTTTATCCCCGAAGCGATGGCCTCGACGCCGCCGAACAGAGAGAGACTGGCGGTGCAGTCGAGAAAGGCCTCATCGAGGCTTATCTGCTCGATATCGGGGGTGTACCGCTCGCAAAGCGAGATGATATAGCGCGAGAGTTCCGCATAGCGTTCCATCCGCGGGAAAAGAAATCGCGCGCCCGGACATCTGCGGTAGGCCTCGGATATGGGCATAGCGGATCGTATGCCGAATTTTCTTGCCTCATATGATGCAGTAGAGACTACGCCCCTCCCCTTTCCCCCTTTCGGGTCTGCGCCGATAACCACCGGAACACCGCGCAGCGAGGGGTTGTCGCGCTGCTCAACGGCGGCAAAAAAGGCATCCATGTCAAAGTGCATGATACAGGGTTTCATGTGCTCTACATATGTATAGGTATTAAAAACTGTCAAGTAATCTTCTTGACAAAGTCATCTCCCGGAAATTGATTCTCTTTCATGTTAATAGTCATCACCGGTGCCGGCTCGGTCGGCTTTCAATTGGCGAAGCACCTCATCGCGGACAACAAGGATGTCGTTCTGATTGAGAAAGACGACGAGAGGGCCAGAAATGTTGCCGCTCAGTTGGACTGCATTGTTCTGCACGGCTCCGCCGCCTCTATTTCAGTACTTCTTCGCGCCAACATAATGAAGGCAGATTTCTTTATCAGTGTGACGGATTCTGACGAGCTTAACATGATAAGCTGCGGTATTGTCTCCTCGATGTTTGAAGTCCCCCACAAAATCGCCCGTGTACGAAATCTTGAATACATCAACAACACCATCATGACCGAGCAGTTTCTTCATATCGATTATCTCGTGAACCCTGAAATTGAAGTTGCGATTGAGATAGAGGATATCATACGCCACGGTGCGCGCTCCGGGGTCATCTCTTTTGAAAAGGCCGGCGTTAAACTTCGCAGCATGCTGGCGAAGAAAATTCCGGCGATTATCGGCAAACAGCTCAAGGATATCCGCACGATGATCAATGAGGATTTTCTGATCGGTGCGATTGAGCGTGATGAGAAACTCTTTATCCCCGACGGCAACGCGGTGGTTACACCCGGTGATACAATTCACTTTATCTCTTCAGACGCCGCCCTTGAGGCGCTGTTCAAGAGCTCGGGAAATTCAGGCAGCAGTATTCGAAAACTCATCATTATCGGCGGCACACGTCTGGGCGGCAGCATCATCAGCCGCCTGTCGCGCTCAGGAAATTTCTCTATAACAGTCGTCGAACGCGATTATATCACGTGCAAAAAACTTGCGGAGCATTTTCCGAATATTCTCATTCTTCACTCTGACGTCAGCGAAGAGTCTTTCTTTGACGATGAAGATCTCTGTGCCTATGATCTGATCATCTGTGTGACAGATAACCAGGAGATCAATATTCTCACCTCGCTGTACGCGAAGAAAAAAAATCCCGCGATAAGAACTATATCGCTTGTTATGAATAATAATTTCGCTGAGCTTGCAAGAAGCTACGGCATTGATGCGCTTGTCTGTCCGAATAACTCTTCAGTTGATTCAATACTCAAGTTTCTCAGAAGAGGCAATATCTCATCAGTCAAGAGCATCTTTAACGGTGAGGCTGAACTTCTTGAGTTCTCGATTGTCGCCGGGGCCGAGCCGAGATGCATCCGCGATCTGCGCATGCCGAAGGGTTCGCTTATACTTTCAATCACACGCTCAGGAGTCAGGCTTCATCCCACCGGAGACCTTGTCATTGAGCCGAACGATACAGTTCTTGTAATCACGCAGAAAAACTCGCTATCGCGCATAGAAGAGATATTTTCCGCCACTTAGAGCGGTTTACAAATTGTTCAGGCACCTCGTGCAGCTTTTAGTTTTGTCTATCATAGAGTAAAATGGTCTAGACATTAAAAATTCCCATATAATAGACTTGTTGCGAATCTGAAAATCCGGGTGTTTGCCCCGCCTCAGGCAGGGCAAATGCATCGTTTTTATTGAGTTCTGCAACAAGTCTATTATACAAAAGAGAAGTTAATGAAAAAAAAGGCGATTGCGAAGACACTAGCGGCCCTTCTCCTGATACTTGCCATCAATATGCTTGTTCCCTTTTGCATGGCCCTCTGGTTTCACGAAATCAGGGAGGCGCTCGCCTTTCTGGCTGTCATTTCTTCGATGGTATGCCTCTCGTGCACGACGCTGTTTGTTCTGCGAAAGCATACCGTACGCACATTTTCGCCCAGGGACGGATTCTTTTTCGTCACCGCGAGCTGGGTTCTCGCGTCACTCTTCGGGGCCCTCCCCTTTTACATTTCCGGATCCATCCCCGAGATGAGCAGTGCCTACTTTGAAACGATGTCCGGTTTTACCACCACCGGCGCTTCAGTTTTATCGAACATCGAGGCGCTGCCCAAGTCGATGCTCTTCTGGCGCTCGCAGACGCACTGGCTCGGGGGGATGGGAATTGTCGTTCTTACAGTCGCGATTCTGCCGCTTTTGGGCATAGGCGGACTTCAACTGATTAAAGCCGAGGCGCCTGGCCCGACTGTTGACCGCCTTACCCCCCGTATTACCGGAACCGCGAAGATTCTCTGGGGCATCTACATAGGTATGACGATTCTGCAGACGATACTGCTTTTGGCGGGAGGGATGAGTCTTTTCGACGCGGTCACGCACACCTTCGGCACCCTTGCGACGGGCGGGTTCTCAACCAAGAACAGCTCTGTGGCATATTTTCACTCAGCCTATATTGATTATGTCATAACAATTTTTATGGTGCTCTCCGGAATGAATTTTACGATGCATTACCGCTTCCTGACCGGAAAGATGAAATCGATATTAACGGACGGAGAGCTTATCGGGTACCTGGTTATCTTCTTCGGCGCAACGCTGATTGTTACCATTGATTTGTTTATTAAAGGGGGAAGCTCTCCCTCTGACTCAGTGCGCCTTGCCTCTTTTCAGTGTGCCTCAATACTGACCACGACGGGATTTATCACCGCCGATTATGTCAAGTGGCCGGCGGTCTCGCAGTTCATTATCTTCTTTTTGATGTTCATCGGCGGGTGTTCGGGTTCTACCGGCGGGGGGATAAAGGTCATCCGTATCGTGACGATGCTGAAGAAAGCCATCAACGAAATGAAGTATCTTATTCATCCACGCGGTACTTTCAATTTGAAGGTGAGCGGCACAACTATAAAAAAAGACATCGCCTACGCCATATCTGGTTTTTTCTTTCTCTACATCGCACTGCTTTTCGTCACGACTTTCGTGGTTTCTACCGCCGATGTCGATGTGTTTTCTGCCTTTACCACGGCACTCACCACGGTGGGCAACATCGGTCCTGGATTCGGGCGCGTCGGTCCTGTAGAGAATATGGGTTTTTTTCCCCCCTACGTAAAATGGTTTCTCTCATTTGCCATGATGACAGGACGTCTTGAAATCTACACCGTCTTAGTTCTGGCAACCCCGGTCTTCTGGAAACGGTGAGAAAGTATGCCCAGGTTGCTAGACTCTCTGCCAGGTATCGGAGAAAAACGTGCGGCACTTCTGAAAGAAGAGCTCGGCCTTGTCACTGTGGCTGATCTGCTCTGTTTCAGACCGAGGCGCTACATAGACCTTTCGCAAACTCAAAAAATCTTCGAGTGTGCGGAGGGGCAGTATGTAACGGTACAGGGTGTGGTAGAGAAGTGCGAGGTTGCGGGTTTCAAAAGAAGATTTTTAGAAATTACCGTATTTGACGGAACCGGATATCTTTCCGTAGTTTTTTACGGGGGGATAAATTTCTTTAAAAACCTCTTCACCGAAGGCACCTCCGCAATTTTTTCGGGAAAAATTTTTTTCAGAAAAAAAAAGATTCTTTATCATCCGGAATTCGATTTCGTGGAAGGCAGCAGAATCAATACCGGAAGAATCATTCCCGTCTATCCCGGGACAGGCCGGCTCAGGGATAAAAAGATCACCTCCCGTTTTTTCAGAAAAATCATTCTGCAGCTCGTATCCCCCCCTCAGCTGCACCAGCTGGAAGAGACACGCGAAACGATGCCTGAAGCGGTATTGACCAGGTATAATCTGCCGGGATTAAGCGAAGCGTTTTCGAATATTCATTTCCCCGGGAATTTTACTCTGCAAAACAGGGCACGCGAACGGCTGGCTTTTGATGAACTGTTCGCCATGCAGCTCTTTTTCAAGCGTCAGCGCATCGCAATGAGCAGCTGCAGACATGTAGAATTCAAAAAGATCCTCATCGATGAGTATCTTTCTCGGCTTCCCTTCAAGCTCACGAACGATCAGCTAAAGGCGATTGATGAGATCTTACATGACATACACAGAGGAACTATCATAAATAGACTTATTCAGGGTGATGTCGGCTCAGGAAAAACGGTGGTCGCCTTTGCCGCAATATTTTTATTCTGCAAAGAGGGGTATCAGTCGGCACTCATGGCTCCCACCGAAATTCTTGCCCGGCAGCATTATGAGCTGTTCACCTCTCTTTTTGCCGATATTTCCTGCGCTCTTCTAACCGGTTCGACCCCGAAAAAGGAGCGTGCCGAACTTCTTGCGGGATTAAAAGACGGTACGATCAAAACGGTGATCGGCACTCACGCACTGTTTCAAAATGATGTGATCTTCTGTAATCTTTCACTCGCCGTAATCGACGAACAGCATCGTTTCGGAACTTCGCAGCGCGCAGCACTGCGCCTGAAAGCTCCCGCCGCCGGTCTTATCGTCATGTCAGCGACACCGATTCCCCGATCGCTTGCCCTTGCTCTGTACGGTGATTGCGATATCAGCCGGATTGTCGAGAAGCCGGCCAATCGTCTCGAGATAGAAACACATCTCTTTGACGAGTCCCGCCTTGAGGGAATTTACCGTTCAATGCATAAATACATCTCACAGGGAAGGCAGTGCTACTACGTTCTTCCCCTGATCGAAGAGAGTGAACAGATGGAAGCCGAGTCGGCCACCGTCAAATTTGAAGAGCTGAAAAAACGTTTTGCCGGAATTTCTGTCGGGCTGGTTCATGGCGCGATGTCGAAAGACGAGAAAATAAGCGTTATGCGCGATTTTGCCCATGCAAAGGTGTCAGTCCTCGTTGCCACAACGGTCATCGAGGTGGGGATCGATGTGCCGAATGCCACGGTTATGGTAATTCAGAATGCTGAACGCTTCGGGTTGTCGCAGCTGCATCAGCTCAGGGGACGCGTCGGAAGGGGGATTCATAAATCGTACTGCATACTTGTGTACGGCAACGCTTCGGCGGAGACGATGAGCCGTTTGTCAATAATCAGGGATTCAAACGACGGTTTTGAGATTGCAGAAAAGGATCTCGCGTTGAGGGGCGCCGGACAGATAACCGGCAGCATACAATCGGGATTTGTCTCCGATCTTGTATTCGCATCAATACCCGATGACACTGAGCTTCTTGAAAAGGCTAAAGAGGCCGTCAGTGAGTTTATTTCTGCAGATCAGGACTACCTCGATAAGGGTATTCATATAAGCAGCGAACGGGTGCTCTCCCTGCTCTCGTAGCCCTCAGAAAACCGTCTTCTCTACAAATCTTTTATAAACTTCGACGCTTTCAGGGATGAACAGCTCATAGGCTTTCATCTTTACAAAGGTACGCTTATCGAGTATCTTTCCAGTACGACTCTGATAATGGGCTGCGGCGGCATCCACCTTGCGCATCGCCTCGTGCGCGTCATTTGTATAATGATGCGCCACTATATCACGGATAACATTGAACTCCTGAACCCTGTCAAAGGGAAGGTCTAGATCGTTAATATTCTGCTGATACCACTTAAGTATATAATATTTTATTGCCTCATCGGGGCGGAACCGGGAGATCTTGGATTCACTGATGAATTTATAACACACCGCAGTGCCGGCTGCGGAAAAACTTTTTATCAGTGAAGCATATAATGTCTGCGGACCGCAGTGATACTTGAACAGCTGGATATAGCTGCCGGGCAGTTGAAATTTTTCGACCAGGATATCAAAAGCACGTGTCAATGTTTTACAGATGAACTCTTCATATTGGTCAACGGGTATAGAACGCCGCTCGCGCATGTATCTGATAACAGCTCGCTTTATATTTGCATCAATCAAAATCTGTTTTTTAGGTTCGTCGGTAAAATAGATCATTGCATCAAGGTCGTTCAGATTCCGCTTCAGCAATGCGTGGTCGACACTTATAATGTAAGGCTCTCTGCGGTTCCAGCTGCTTCTGCCGGGGATCCTGAAAATAAATTCAGCAAAACCGATTTGCCTGCCCGGGTCAGCAATAGCTGCCGAAGGGTGATTATCCTCACTCAGACTCCTCTTTTCTGAAACCTGGTCAATCTGGACATCGGGTACATCCGTTACAACGTCAATGTACTGAGATACCTCACGACGTTCCTCTGATACAGAGGCCGGCTGGAATAAACGGGGATATTCATAATGATAATCCGGCTTGAAAACAATTTTGGTTTGAATCTCTTTTTCAAGAACATCTATATCATTTTTATGAATTCTGAGCACTGCGGCAAGAAATTCCAAAAACTTATCTGTATCCTGGCATAGATCGATGCCGTTACTCACATAATCACTTGTCTTCTGGTAAAAATCCTTCCCTTCATTGACCAGATGAATGACAGTCAGGCTTGACGAGAGAGAATCCCATTCGCGTTTGATTTTCGCATTCATTTCACGCAGGCGAATGAAGAGTTCCTTAATTACAAGAAAATTGATACGACCCGTACTGTAATCATCAGTTGGAAAGAAGATCGAGAAATCCTGTTTTGCCTTTTTTTCCAGATCATCAATGCTCTTCGACGAGACAAAGCCGTCATACAGTTTTTCGATATTTTCAAGAAAGCGTATAAAATTGTATTTATACTTGCGAAGCGCGTCCATCACCGGATCGGGCAACGATACGTCGGTCAGTATGTTCTTGAAATCAAGGACCAGGTTCCAATGAAGTTTGAGTGCCTCAAGATATCCGCCTTTGAAACGGAGAACGGCGGCATCCTTTTTAAAACGCTCTATTTTTATCTCAAAAGATTCAAGATTGTCGTCATAATCACTATCTGATGTTGAATCACTCTTCCGGGCAAGCCGTTCACTTGAACGGATAAACTCGTCCTTCGTCTGATCTGCTTCCGAATCGCTGTCTATGTTTGAAAGCAGCCTTTCAAGATCATCCATTGCCCGTTCCTGTCGCGTTTTAGAGCCCCGACTGGGGAAGTTCTTCATTGTTCATGATATGTTGTATCTCTTCCGCATTGAGGGTTTCGCGTTCGATCAGGTAGTTCGCAATTTTATTGAAATAATCCCAATGCTCGCGAATTATAGCCTCAGCCCGTTTTTCGGAATCCCTGAGCATTGCGTGAACCTCTTCATCAATCGCCTGCGCGGTCGCTTCGCTGTAATCCCTGTCATGCGAGAGTTCCTTGCCGAGAAATGGCTGTGAGTCGCGTTTCCCCATGGCCATAGGCCCGAAACGCTCACTCATCCCCCATTCACAGACCATAAGCCTTGCGGTATCAGTGGCCCGCCGAATATCGTCACTCACGCCATTTGTTGTCTGACTGAAAACAATTCTCTCCGCAACATGTCCCCCGAAAAGAACAACAATATTATCAAGTAATTGCCCTTTCGTATGACTGTATACCTCCTTTTCAGGAAGTAACAGCGTGCTTCCCAGAGATCTGCCGCGCGGTATTATCGTTATCTTGTGCACAGTCCTATTGTTTGTTTTTTGCAAGGCCAATCCGATTATAGCATGGCCGGCTTCATGAAACGCGGTTAATTTCTTCTCATCGTCAGAAAGAATCCTGGACCTTCTCTCCGGGCCCATCATGACCTTGTCCTTGGCCTCTTCAAGTTCATGCATTGAAACTCGGGTCAGGTTTTTGCGTGCGGCAATCAGGGCGCTCTCGTTTACCAGATTTGCAAGATCGGCTCCGGTAAAACCGGGAGTACCCTTTGCGATGGTCTTCAATTCAACATTTCTTTCCAGAGGGATCTTCTTTGTATGAACCGCGAGAATCTTCTCTCTGCCCTTGATATCGGGAACATCGACAACCACCTGGCGGTCGAATCGTCCCGGACGAAGAAGTGCCGGATCCAGAACATCGGGGCGGTTGGTTGCGGCGATGATTATCACACCCTCGTTGGTCTCAAACCCGTCCATCTCAACCAGGAGCTGGTTCAGGGTCTGTTCGCGCTCATCATGTCCCCCGCCGAGGCCAGCGCCCCTGAGGCGTCCGACCGCATCTATCTCATCGACAAAAATTATACAGGGGGCGTTTTTCTTTCCCTGCTCAAAAAGGTCTCGTACGCGTGAGGCGCCGACACCGACGAACATCTCAACAAAGTCAGAACCGCTGATTGAGAAGAATTTCACTCCGGCTTCACCCGCGATCGCACGGGCGAGAAGCGTCTTGCCTGTTCCCGGAGGGCCCATCAGCAGGATTCCGCGGGGGATTTTCGCGCCGATTTTAGTGAATTTCTCGGGAGATTTTAGAAAGTCAACGACCTCAGCAAGCTCTTCTTTTGCCTCTTCAACACCGGCCACGTCACTGAAGGTGATCTTGTTCTTTGCTTCGGCGTTAAGACGAGCCCTGCTCTTTCCGAAGGACATTGCCTTGTTGCCGGTGGACTGCACCTGCCGCATCATGAAAAACCAGAACAGGCCGATTATTAGGACCCACGGAAGGAAATTCAAAAGTGCATTGAGAAATAAATTCTCATCGGGTGATTCTCCGGTAAGCTCGACGCCCTGCTCGAGAAGTCGTTGTACGACAAAGGGATCCTGATAGGGAATCACGGTCACAAAGGGAAGGTTCTTGTCGTCTTTTACAAAGACACCTTCAATTTTATTGTTCTGGTATATCTTTGCTTTTACAATTTTCTGATCTTCGAGTTTCTTAATGAAATCGCTGTACTGAAGTGCGGTCACTTCACTCTTTGTCGCGATATTGCTGTTAATAAAAAGATAACCCAGCAACAGGATCAGCAGCACAAGCGCAATATGTTTAAGTGTTCTATTCATTAATTGTTTGTCCTATTTGTCTGCAATTGTCAGTTCGATATGCCTGCGATTTATAACCTATCACTCATATTGGGCACGCAGTGTATGGCAAGAACTTTTTTTTCACACCCCGGCGAGGCGAGAAACGCGTCACCGATGTAGTCCCGCCGTCCGAGATGGTGCATAATAATCGCAGCGACCTCTCCGCGATACTCAATGACAAGAGCGGATTTTTTCTCAGACATAGAAAGCTTTTCGTTGATAAACACTTTCTTGAGCGACCGGTGTATATTGCGGCACAAAATCACATCCCCCTCTTTTTTCTGCCGTATCACAGAGGGGGGGGAAGCCTCATCGATCCGCAAGAGGCAGAGGTGCTCTCCAGACCCGCAGGCAGAGTCCCGGACTCTTACCTCCCCGCCTTCAGTAATTTCATTAATACAGAAAGTGTAGATTCCAAAAGAAAAAGTCAATTCCCCCCCTCTAAAAATATGACATATCTCTGATGGATGAGGATCGTCGCGGTCCAGAGAGGGTTTCGTAATACGGATGACCTCGCGACTGTTGACGCGCGTGTGCTCTACAATGAGTGACGGCGAAGAATAAAGAACGTAATGGGTTTTTGCTCTATTGATATAATTTTTATAAATTTCATTAAGCATACCCGATGAAACATAGTTTTTTGTGCTGTTGCGTATGAGAGATGCGACAAAAAAAATAAATTCACTTCGTTCTGCGGGCAGTCGGTCTGCATCGAAGAAGAAGCCGTTATCAATTTTATTAATTTCCGGCAGCTGCAGTTTTCGTTCAATCAACGCCTCCGCTTCGGCGCTGTTCACACTCAGCATGAAAAGTGCATTATCTACATCGGGATAATAAGATCGTAAAAAGGGCAAAATCGTATGCCGCATAAGATTTCGTTTATAAGCCGGGTCGGCATTTGAGATGTCAGTCACATATTTCAGTTTATGCGCGGCAATATATTCGAGAATCTCCGCGGTACGAACTTCAAGCAGCGGGCGGATAATGATCCCTCTCACCGGAGGGATCGCCGATGCTCCGTGAATCGAGGTTCCCGAAAAAATACGCATGAGAGAGGTCTCGACATTGTCATCGAATGTGTGTGCGGTCGCGATTCTGGTGCACGAGAAGCGCGAAGCCGCAAGCTCCATCGCGCGGTAACGAGCTTCACGTGCACGCTCTTCGAATCGCGAGCCCTCATGGATCATCTCGACTGATATATGAAGCGGAACATTCAGCTGTTCGCAGACAGATGCAACAAACATCGCATCGTTGTGGGATGCCCCGTTTCGCGTACAGTGATCCATATGAAAACAAAAAAGATCAAATTGCAGTCTTTCTTTCAAATTGTCCAGCAGATGCAGAAGAGCGATTGAATCCTTGCCGCCGGACACCGCACAGAGCAGCCGATCGCCGTTATTCAGCATCTCTTTTTTTTGTATAAATTCTACTGCTTTATCTATGATGGAGGTCATTACATAACCAGAAAATAGTATTTATTGGCGCAATGCGTCATATTTCTGCGCGAAGCTTCGTTAAGTATCTTGACAGAATTTCTTTGCTCTTTAAGAAATTAATCTGCTAACATTGAGAATAAAGAGATTTATCAAGAGAACAAATTCGGCATACCAAAACGGCTTCCCCCTTGTTGACAAACCATGTTGCAATGAGGAGCATTCGTTTCAGCATGATACTCGCAGAAACTTAGACAGTTAACTTTTTTAAAAGTTCCAATAATAATTCAACCAGAGAAAATAAAAATGGAAAAAAAAATTACTGACCGCATCGACCTTTGGAGTAACCCCCCTTATGACGAGCAGACTACTCAGGAGGTGCGGACGCTGCTTGAAGCCTCAATGTTTGAAGAGCTTGAGGATAGATTTTACCGTTCACTTGAGTTCGGGACGGGAGGGTTAAGGGGTAAGATCGGCGCCGGAACTAACCGGATGAATATCTATACCGTCGGCCTTGCGACTCAGGCGCTTGCTGCGTATTTGAATGAAAGACCCCCCGAGGGAGATGGAGTGGTCATATCGTACGATTCCCGGCATATGTCGGATGATTTTTCGAAAGAGTGCGCATCAATTCTTGCCGCCAACGGGATTAAGGTCTATCTGTTTGAACAGCTGATGCCGACACCTATCTGCTCGTATGCCATCCGCCATCTCGGAGCCTGCGCCGGCATTATGATTACCGCCTCCCACAACCCCCCGGAGTATAACGGCTACAAGGTCTTCTGGAATGACGGGGGACAGATTGTTCCGCCGGTTGACAGGGAGCTTGTCGCGAGGGTCAGTTCGCTGAGTGATATATCATTGATCAAGAAAACCGATTATGTTTCGGCACTTTCAAAGGGGATGATTGTTCTTGTCGGGGGCGAAGTGATCAGCTCGTATAAACACGAGCTTTCTGCGGCACGGGTCTATTGCTCGCCCGCTCCTTCCCCCCTTCGCATCGTCTATACCCCGCTTCACGGAACCGGAATCACCGTGATACCGGATATTCTTCGGGATGCCGGATATGTCAATCTTCTTCTGGTTGACGAGCAGTCAACACCCGACGGAAACTTTCCGACTGTGAAGTACCCCAACCCCGAGGAAGCCGATGCCCTCGAGATGGCTGTTGCGCTCGCGGAAAAATGTGATGCCGATATACTGCTTGCCACTGATCCCGACGCCGATCGTGTCGGTGTCGGTGTCCGTCACAACGGGAAGTATCTCCTTCTGAACGGAAATCAGGCCGGGACCCTTCTTCTGTATTTCGTTCTCAGTAATTTGAAAGAGCAGAAAAAACTGACGCCAGAGTCTACGATAATCAAGACCATCGTCACAACTGAAATGCAGCGATTGATCGCTCAGAGTTTCGGCTGTCAGACTGTCGATGTTCTGACAGGCTTCAAATGGATTGCCGATAAGATGCTGGCCTTTGATTCATCCGGTGAAAATAAGTTTGTCTTCGGCGGTGAGGAAAGTTATGGATATCTTCCGGTAAATTTCGTCCGGGACAAAGACGCCGTTTCCGCTTCACTGTTCTTCTGCGATATGGCCGACCAGCTTAAAAGGTCGGGACGCACGATGTATGATCTGCTTGAGGAGCTGTACGTAAAATACGGTAAATTCACAGATTTTATGCACTATGTTGTTCTTGAAGGGGCGGCAGGTATGCAGAAGATAGAACTGATAATGAAGCGTTTCAGGGAGAACCCGCCGCAGACCATCGCCGCAAGAAAGGTCTCCTCGGTGAAGGATTTTAAACTGCAGGTAATCACCGCGGCCGACGGCGCTAAAAAATTCGGGGGATTCCCCCTCTCTGACGTACTGCAGTATACCCTTGAAAACGGGACCTGCTTCACAATTCGTCCCTCGGGTACCGAGCCCAAGATAAAGTTTTACATATCGGCTTACACTGCCCCCGGTACAAACGATTCGGCGAACGCGCAAAGCGGGGAGCGCGAGATAACGTCAATTAAGAATGATATAAACAGAATCCTAAAAGAGATAACCGGATAATTTCGGGCAGTCAAAAAAAACGATTCGTAAATTTCACTTATGAAGGGGTGAAGAGTTTTATTAAATCTCTGCCTGAGGCGGTATTTTGAAAATGCGCAATAATTACATGTTTTCTCTTCGCTGATCACATTCTGCGGCGATAGAATCTTCGAGGCTGAACATCAGTTCCGCCTCTTTTTCCCCCTTCTCATGATCGTATCCCATGAGATGCAGAATTGCGTGAATAACCAGCCGGTCGATCTCTTTCTCGTACGAAGAACCGAACTCAGTTGACTGAGCAAGCGCGGTTTCGACCGAAATATAGATGTCTCCGAGATACGAGTCATCCGCTTCTCCCGGAAACGGGTCATCCATGTATGCGAAAGAAATTACATCAGTCGGATAGTCCTTCTCGCGGTATTCCCGGTTTATCTCCCGAATATGCATGTTGTTAGTGAAGATTATAGTGATCTCTGAGTTATCGATCTCCTGTTTTTCGAATACGGCCAGAGCAGTTTCGCTGACACGTGATTCGTCAATATTTGCCTGCTCCTGGGTTATTCTGTCATATTCAATAAATACAGTTATCATGTTTTTGCACCCTGTTCCTTCGTGATGAAATTTTCAATATGTCACTGAAACCACTGCGAACGGTTTCCGGTGACAAACGGCAGTTTCCTAATGCCGCTTCAGTCTTTTCAGGCTTTGCAGTGCGCTGTTGATTTTCTTCGATTTTTCTTTTGCATTGGTTTTTACTTTTTGCGTCTGGGGGCCGACTGATCCCGATACGGATTGCTGTTTGTTCAGCTGCATGATTTTATTTTCGAGGCTTTTGATCGCATCTTTTTCAGGGTACTCGATTCTCGTGTGATAGATTCCCGTAAGAACATTCACAAATGCCTTCTCGATGACGGTCAGTTCTTTCAATGTCAGCGGGCACAAATCCAGATTCCCCTCACCCATTTTTGAGTGAATAATTTTCTTTACCAGTGCATCAATTTTGTCAGGCGTCGGTTCTTTGATTGAACGAGCAGCGGCTTCCATTGAATCAGCGAGCATGACTATAGCGCTCTCGCGCGTTCGCGGATTCGGCCCGGGATAAGAGAATGTCGAGGGATGGACGCTATGACCTTTTCTTGATTTATGCGCAACGTCAAGTGCGAGATGATAAAAATAACTCATCACCGAGGTGCCGTGGTGTTCACGGATAAAGTCAATTACGCTTTCGGGAAGGTTCTGCTCCCGGGCGAGTGATATTCCGAAATTGACATGATTGATGATGCGCCTTGAATACTCTTCGGGTGAGAGATTGACCGTGGAATCTTCCTTTTTATTTTCAATATATATTGTCGGGGATTCAAGTTTGCCTACATCGTGAAAGTAGCTTCCTACGCGGGCGAGAAGTGAATCGGCATGAATCTCCTTGCAGGCCGCTTCCGCCATGTTTCCCACCATTATTGAATGGTTGTAGGTTCCGGGAGCCTTCAGCAGCATTTCTTTGAAAATCGGCGCGTTCAGATCTGCCAGTTCAAGCAGCTTGAACCTGGTGGTGAGTTTGAACAGATATTCGAAAAAAGGAAAAATTCCCATTGCGGCGATCATGTTGGCGACACCTGAGATCAGCGCAAGTTCTACATTTCTGATAAAATGATCAGTCGTCATTTTCTTCATCAGCGCAATTGACGCGATTATCACGACATGTGAGAGCCCGAGAGCGAATCCGCTCACAAGAAAGTCGATACGTTTTTCAAGACTCTTTGTCCCGTATATGCAGATAAATGAAGTGGCGATTATAACCGCTGTTACCGCGTAATCACCGTTGCAGATAATCATCACATAGAGAAAAAGATATAGAGACGTTATGAGCGACAGTCGTATGTTGAACAGAATGGTCAACACGACGAGAATTGCGGGAAGCGGAAGATAAAGCGGGAAAAGTGTATTTTTCTCCGCGTATCCCGAGGTCCTGAAAATGAAATAGGTGTAAAAGAAAAAGAAAAAGACCATGATGAAGGTGATGAGAAATGATTTAAAATTGGGAAATATTATGGTATAGTCATCACGTATGAACAGAATAACAATGATCAGAAAAATAAGCTGAAAGAGAAACACCCCGATCGTGTAATTTATATTGACGGTACTCGTATACGAATTGAGAACATGAATGAGATTCAGCGATTCTGTCGTTATTGAATCACCCTCTCGTACGATAATCTGATCTTTTTTCAGTATTCCCGTCACCGGCTGCATCTTCTCGGCAGCGTCGTTTATCCGTTTCAGTGTTTCGTCAGCATTGAACTGCATGTTCTGCACGATCATACTCTTGACAACACTGTATACCGCGTTTCGCACATTTTCCGGATACTCAGTTGTATGATTGTTGCAGATCGCAGGCAGCTTCTTTGTTACCGATGCCAGAGTCTCGATCGATTCAAGAGTGCGGCCCTCTTCGACATATTCACCGTTGTCATTAATGGACCGCACAATCACATTCGCATTCGGGATTTGTAAAGAATTTGTATAGGCGACTTCGATTATTCCCGGACTGTATACATCGTTCAATATGCGGACGATTGCCTTACGCAGAGTTTCCCGGTTCTTCAAAGTGATTATTGCACTGTAGGTGCGGCTGTCATAGCGCATGTTCTCCGGTAAGGTTTCATTCAGGATTGAGGTTATGACAGAAATATCCCCCCGGTCTGTCATTGCGCCGCTCTCTAGAAGCCGGTCAATCTCTGAAAACAGGTGATTGACGTTCTGGATAAAATCGAGCAGTACGTAACGGTTAAGGTCGAAAAGAAGGGGCTCATTATCGCGAGCCCTCTTTTTCTCGAGCTGCGATTCGGATTCTTTTACATACGAGATGTCCCAGGGGACACGAATATTTTTCTTGGCGATTTCGCCGATTTTGTAAGAATAGGTTTCGCCGGTTTTACTGTAGGTGAGCAGAAATGAGGCGCAGAGCATTGATGAGAGGATGATCGCGGCAACAGCTATCCGTTTGCGAGCAACACCCTTGAAGATGGAGGCGTACAGCTTCGCAATCGACGCGCGGTTCATGCGGACCTTCTAATGCTGCGGGGTGTACCTGTCATAAGCATTGATAATCTTCTCGACAATGGGATGCCGGCAGATGTCCTCAGCGAGAAACTCGACAAAACCGATCTCTTTTATTGATGAGAGTATCTTTTTTGCCGCAACAAGACCTGATTGAGAGGGCTTGTCGATATCGATCTGAGTCACATCTCCAGATATGACCATCTTAGACGAGTTTCCAAGGCGCGTCAAAAACATTTTCATCTGAGAGAAGGTGGTGTTCTGCGCTTCATCAAGAATGACGAAGGCATTGCTGAGGGTGCGTCCACGCATGTAGGCCAGCGGGGCGATTTCGATAATATTATTTTCCATGAGATTGCTGATCTTTTCAAAAGGGGCGAGGTCAAACAGTGCATCATAGAGGGGGCGCAGATAGGGATTTATTTTCGCCACAAAATCCCCGGGCAGAAAACCGAGGCTTTCGCCCGCCTCAACCGCAGGGCGTGTGAGAACAATGCGGCTTACCCTGCCCGCGTAGAGCTCTTTGAGTGCGGCCGCAACCGCTAGATAGGTCTTACCAGTTCCGGCGGGCCCGATACCGAAGACAATCGCCTTCTCCTGAATTTCAGAGAGGTACATGACCTGATTTGCGGTGCGGGGAAAGACACTCTTCTTCGTATCGGGAATGACTATCTTCAGACGTGAAAAATCATTTATTTTGAGCTCACGTCCCGCTTTTGCCATGCCCGCAAGATATTTCAGTTCGAATTTCTCGAACGAATAATCATGCGCTCGATCATGCATGTAATCCGAGATCGCGTGCAAAAGCCGCTCTGCACGCGCGGCCTCTTCGTCAGTGCCCCTGATCAGCACATTGTTGCCGCGGGGAATCAGTTCAACACCCAGTTCCGAGGCAATCACTTTCAGGTGCTCGTCGTGCACACCGCAGATGCGGGTATAGAGCGCGAAATCGTCAACAGTGAAAAGCAGATCCGCCATGTTACTCGACGATCTTCAGGCCGAGCTCTTGCAGCTGCGATTTATCCACACCCGAAGGCATATGGCTCATGAGACACTGTCCCTTCTGCGTCTTGGGGAAGGCGATAACTTCGCGGATGGATTCACGCTTGAGAAGCAGCATCACCGCACGGTCAAGGCCGATCGCAAGACCGCCATGAGGGGGCGCACCGAATTTGAGAGCGTCAAGAAGGAAGGAAAATTTGATCTTCGCCTCCTCCTCTGTCATGCCTATTATCGAGAAAATCTTGCGCTGCAGCTCCATCGTATTGATTCGGATGGATCCGCCGCCGAGCTCGCAGCCGTTGAGCACGATATCATAAGCCTGTGATTTGATGTCGCCGACATTTTCCGGAGTGATGCTGTCAAGCATCGCAATGCACTCAGGGTTGGGTGCGGTGAATGCATGGTGCACTGCATAGTAGCGTTTTTCGTCGTAGTCGTATTCGAAAAGGGGGAAGTCGACAACCCAGATGAAGTTGAGCTTATCCTTGTCGATAATATTCAGATCATTGGCAATCTTGATACGAAGGTTGCCCAGTGTATCATTGACGATCTTTTTACGGTCACAGCCGAAGAAGATGATTGAGTTATCCTTGAGGGCAAGTGTTTTGACGAGAGCTCCCTTCTCCTCATCGGTGAGGAACTTCGCCATCCCCCCTTCAAAAGAGCTATCGCGGTAACGGCAATTGGGAAGCCCGCCTGCCTTGAAAATCTTGGACCACTCGGTGTATTCGTCGATCATCTTGCGCGAGATGCGGTCACCCTCTTCGACAACCAGTGCCTTGATGACACCGCCGGTCGATAAGGCCTGTGCGAAAACTTTGAATTCGGAATTCTTGAAGACGCCGGTGATCGTTTTAAGTTCAAGGCCGAAACGCGTGTCGGGTGCGTCTTTGCCGAAGCGCTCCATCGCCTCGTCATAGGCGATACGCTCAAAAGTTGCGGGGATTTTTTTATCAGAGACCACCCCGACGAGCTGATGAACAAGTCCTTCAATCATGGGGATAACTTCGTTAGGCGATACGAACGAGAGCTCCATATCGATCTGCGTAAACTCGGGCTGACGGTCATTTCGAAGATCTTCATCCCTGAAGCATTTGGTGATATTGAAGTAGCGGTCAAAACCGGAGACCATCAGTATCTGTTTGAAAAGCTGGGGCGACTGGGGAAGCGCGTAAAACTCGCCGTGATAGAGGCGCGATGGTACGAGAAAGTCGCGGGCACCCTCAGGTGTCGACTTATTCAGAATGGGAATTTCCACTTCGATGAAACGGTTTGCCGCAAGGTAGGTTCGTGCGGCCTGCATCATTTTGTGACGGGCAATGATTGTCTCCTGCATCTGCGTGCGGCGCAGATCGAGAAAGCGGTACTTGAGGCGGATCTCTTCATTAAGATTATCGCGGGTGTCGATCGAGAAGGGGGGAACTTCTGACTCCGCAAGTATATTGATCTCGGATGCCACAATTTCCATATCACCGTTTGGAATTTCGTGATTGATATTCTCAGGTGTGCGCAGTCGTACACTTCCCTTAACCGCGATGCAGTACTCATTTCGAAGGCTGTCGGCACAGGCAAGAACTTTCTTATTCTCATTCTCCGCAACTACCTGAATGAAACCTGAAACATCACGAAGTACGATAAAAATGACACCGCCGTGGTCGCGGCGTTTGTCAACCCATCCGAAGAGCGAAACCTGCTGACCCGCCATATTTTTTGATAAGTCACCGAGGTAGGTACGATTGCTGTACATAATAGTATCCCTATTGATATTGCGCGCAGTCCCCTGAACAGAAACTTAAAAGTTGTTTGAAACTGCCGCAGTATGAAGATCATGTCGCATTTTGTAATGGCGCTCAAATGCAGTCGTTACCGACCGGCGGTGAATACCATCACTGAATAGACTGTAAACTGTTCAATAGCGATAGAAGGCCTCTATTTGTCAAATATAAATCCCACTATATAGCCGGCAGGTGCAAGGTGAGATCTGTGAAGAATCAGCATTTCGTCCGATCAAAAAATGCTGATTCTTGAAGGTGATCGGTGATTACTGATCATTGTGAATAATTTTTTGCTGTATTTATATTGATTCTATTTTATCGCCAGTCGTCCTGCAAGCTCTGCGATCCAGGCGCCCTGTGCTTTCGCGCCGCCGAGCTCATGGTCACTCGGCATTCTCGAACCGTCCCCGCCGGTAATCGCCGCCGCACCGAAGACAGATCCCCCGTTGACCTCTTTTGTATCAAAAAGCGGAGGATATTTCGCGTAGGGAAGTCCCGCGATAACCATACCGTGACAGAGCAGCGTAGTGTGCACGTGCTGAACAGTTGTCACCCCTCCTCCGTGCTGGGTTGCGCTTGAGCTCATCACCGATCCCACCTTGCCGACAAGGCCGCCGCGCTGCCAGACCTGTCCCGTCGTGTCAAAAAAAGCCGCAACCTGGGCAGGCATATTACCAAAACGCGTGGGGATACCGAATACAATTCCATCAGCCCATTCGAGATCTTCCGGTTTGACAACAGGAACATCTGCAAATGATTTTCCAGCTTCGATGGCGTGCATCAGTTCTAGAACAGCCGTCGGCAGGGTCTCCGCGATACGAAGAAGCTTTACCTCGGCTCCGGCGGAAACGGCCCCCGACTGCGCCGCCTGGGCCATTTTATACATATGTCCGTACATGGAATAAAAAACTACCGCTACTTTCATAATTCTCTCCTTCTTCTGAAATTATTATTAACTGACCTGCTGCCCGACAACCATGAGAAATGGGCTCTGTACATATCCGGTTGAGAATATACATCAACCGGAAACCAATTTATACTGAATTACTACGAAATCAAGTTGTCGTAACAGAAGATAATTCCGCTGAGGCGAGGGGTAAAATCACAGCCGGGTACTTCGTACTTCCGGTTACGATTATTCAGGATTAATCATTTTTATTGGCAGGATACTCTGAGAATTTATAACAGGATGACTCGAAGAAAATGTTCCGGACAGTATTGTCCGCAGTAAGAATGATTATGCTTAATCAACAAGAGTTCTGCTCTTCCAGAAATCCTCGGGAAAGGTCAATGCCTCGCCCTGCCAGCTGATGCCCTTCTCCTTCAGCCTGTTGATCATACGTGAAAAAGTTTCGGGCACGGTGCCGATTTCGCGTGCGATATCCTGTTTCTGGACGGTGATGGTATACTGGTTTTTTTTGCCGAAGCGGTCGATCAGGTAGCCGAAAAAGCGGTCTTCGACCGCGAGGCTGGAAAGAAAGATGATGCGCTCAGTCAGATGGCGCATTTTCTTGAAAAGCCCCGCAATGAAATGAGCCCTGAAGTCCGAACCCTCGAGCAGCCACTGTATTACATTGACTTTAATTTCAAGAAGTATCGACTCATTCTTTACCCGTGCGCTTACAGGGTAGGTATCCTGTTCAAAAATAAGAATTTCCGCAAAAATTTCACCGCGTACAATCGTCTTGATGACTGTCTCGCGGGCATCAAGACCGCTTTTGAAAAGTTCTATTTCACCCTCAAGAACCAGATAGATCGAGGATCCCTTGTCGCCCTCAATAAAGAGTATCTCGCCGCTTCCGCAGCGGCGGGTTCGTGAGTGATCGCAAAGATACGCGCAATCGGCATCTGAAATCTCTGAAAAAAGCTCACTTTTTTTTACTTTTTCTTTTATCATAAGTTTTTTTTCCACGGAGCTTGACCTGTGTCAATTACAAACCCGCCTTTTAAATGTAATATTCCTATCAACAAATCATGGCGTAAGCGTCATTGCGGATGGTTCTTTGAAGCTGACACTTATATGACAGCTGTGCCGCCGCATACCAAAGTATGAACCATATCTGTAACACAAAATCAGAATTATGGTTTCGAACAAATTTATCAACGGGGAATAGTAATGAAAAGAAATGTGATAGAAATTGATGAGACAAAATGTAATGGCTGCGGTCTTTGCGTCAACGGTTGTCCTGAAGGAGCCATAAGGCTTATTGACGGCAAAGCGCGTCTTGTCGCCGAGAATTTCTGTGACGGTCTGGGAGCCTGTATCGGTGAGTGTCCGCTCGGTGCCATTACCACGGTAGAAAAGGAGGCTCAGGCCTATGATGAGCGCCTGACGCTGGCAAACATTCTGCCTAAAGGAGTGAATACGCTTCGTGCCCACTTGCATCATATGTATTCACACGGAGAGATGCGCTACCTCAATGAGGCCCTTGATGAGCTTAAAAACAAGGGAATAGATATTCCTGAATATATTTCCGCTGAGACTCATACTCAATGTCCTCATTCAAAACCCTATGTCCCTGCACAATCGGCTGCTGGAGGGGCGGATCAATCGGTGCACAGTGAAAGGATCGCGTTGTCCAACTGGCCGATACAGCTCAAGCTATTGAGTGTGCAGGCTCCATATTTACAGAATTCTGATATCATATTTGCGGCGGACTGTACCGCTTTCGCTTACAGCGCAATACATCAGGAATATCTTAAGAACAGGGTAACAATTATATTCTGCCCTAAGCTTGATCAGGGGACAGAAGAGTATATCGAAAAAATATCAATGATGCTGGTGCACAACAGAATCCGGTCAATAGAGGTTTTGCGCATGGAAGTCCCATGCTGCGGCGGAACCACCTATATAGTCAATGAGGCTATAGCACGGTCAAAGATGAACTACAGTGTGAAAGAAACGATTATCCGTCGTGACGGAACTATCATCTGAATTTAGCAGGCGAACCATCCGGCGATGCAGCAGGTATAGTATTTAAAACAGCAAATTGAAATGTATTGATGAAACTGATTCAAACATTTCTAAATATTACGAGTATAAAATTGGAGGATCAATTATGTTCTGTTACCAATGTCAGGAGACAGCAAAAAACAGCGGCTGCACTGTAGCCGGTGTCTGCGGCAAACAGGGAACTGTTGCCGATCTTCAGGATCTGCTGATCTATAATCTGAAGGGATTATCGCAGATCATCGTCAAAGGCGGCGGATTTTCAACGGTGGATAAAATGACGGGGAACTTTGTTACCGAATCCCTCTTCATGACAATCACCAATGCCAACTTTGACGGTAGTGCAATAAAAAAAAGAATAACCGGTGCTGTTGAACTGAAAGAAAAAATAGCAAAATCACTTGCGATCGATCCAGCCTCCCTGTCGGCTGCTGCGGCATGGAAATCGAACGGAGGCGCTGACTTCGGCGTTCCTGTACCCGAGGCCTCGATTCTCGTATGCGGCGATGAAAATGTCAGATCGCTGCGTGAGATGGTTATTTACGGCCTTAAGGGGATCTGTGCCTATACGCATCACGCGGCCATGCTCGGCTACGAAAGCGATGAAATTTATGAATTTGTTCTCGAAACACTTGCGACCCTGCTTTCAGAATCTTCACTCGATTCGCTGACCGCCCTTGCACTCAAGACCGGTGAGTGTGCGGTAAAAGCGATGGAACTTCTGGATCGTGCGAATACCGCTACCTTCGGAAACCCTGAGATTACCCAGGTTAAAACCGGCGTTAAGAATAATCCCGCAATTCTTGTCTCAGGTCATGATCTTCGTGACTTGAAGGAGCTTCTTGATCAGACAAAGAACAGCGGTGTTGATGTGTATACGCACAGCGAAATGCTGCCGGCGCACTATTATCCCGAGCTGAAGAAATATCCCCATCTGGTCGGAAACTACGGAAACGCATGGTGGAAACAGCCCGAAGAGTTCGCATCTTTTAACGGTGCGATACTTATGACGACAAACTGCATTACTCCGGTGAAAGAGGCCTATAAAGACAGAATTTTCACAACCGGTGCGGTCGGGTATGAAGGAGTTCCCCATATCGCAGATCGTGTAAACGATTCGCCTAAAGATTTCAGCAATGTAATTGCATGCGCAAAAAGACTTCCTGCACCAACCATGATAGACGACACGACCATTGTGGGGGGATTCGCCCATCACCAGGTCATCGCTCTTGCAGACAAGGTCGTTGATGCGATCAAAAGCGGCGCAATCAAGAAGTTTGTCGTTATGGCGGGATGCGATGGAAGACACAAGAGCCGGGATTATTTTAGCGATCTTGCGAAAAGTCTTCCGAAAGATACGATTATTCTCACTGCCGGTTGCGCGAAATACCGTTATATCAAACTCGGACTGGGTGATATCGGCGGCATTCCCCGTGTGCTCGACGCAGGACAGTGTAACGACTCGTATTCGCTGGCGAAGATAGCGCTGACCCTCAAGGATGTGTTCGGCGCGGCAAGTGTGAACGATCTTCCGATCGATTTCGCTATAGCCTGGTACGAGCAGAAGGCGGTTGCGGTGCTGCTCGCACTGCTGTCGCTCGGGTTTACCTCGATTAGGCTGGGGCCGACACTTCCCGGATTCATCTCTCCGGCGATCGCGGATGTGCTTGTTAAAAATTTCAACATCAAAGTAACGACTGATGCCGCTTCAGATCTGGCAGCAATCGTCGGGTAATGTAAACGGGATATTTCATATCGCCGCTGACTTTATCTGAGTAAGCGTATTTTTAAGAGAAGTGTGTTTCAAAATATTATTGTGACAGGTATGGTGCATCAAAAAGGTGCACCATATTTTTTTACGGGGGGATTTCTAAGGAAAGTCATATTATCTGTAATTCACGCCTATCTGCTGCTTTTAGAATCCTCTATTCTGCGTTCAAGAATCCCCTTGATGACGGAATCTTTGTTTTTAATTATCTTTGAACCGCGGGTAATCTTGCACAGGCTTATATGGTGTTCGGCGGCGATCTGTCGCTGGGTCTGACCAAGCAGCAGTTTACGCACCAGAGTTATTCTAAGAGCAAGCGCCTCGAGTTCAGAACTTGTCAGAAGTTCATCGAGCAGAGTTGACATATCATCGGTTGTTGTCGCCTCAAGAAAGACAGATGCGAGGTCGTCACGGCGCTGTTTATCCATCTGTTTTTACTCCTACGAATAAGGCACAGGCGCACATCAGCAAATAATTTTTTTGAAGTGCACTTACCGGATCTCAATTTGTAAATGTTTCATTTTTGTCAATTTTTAGAAAAAAACACCGCCAAATTTCAAAGGTAATTTGTGTTTACCTTGTTTTTTTTCAAGTTAAAATTAATCTGACACTTTATTGGGTGGAGACTTCCCCCAGAAAAACCTATGGACTCAATTATGGTTACCTCGAAAAATCAGCATTTCGCTTAATAGCAGATGATAAATGCTGATTTTTCCGCTATTTGTGACCTCAAGGGAACATCCAAAGTTAATTTATAGAGGTTCCCTTATATGTCTTATCCTGGTTTTTAGTTCGAGTTTTCCCGGCGTCACATAAAGAAAATTTATTTAAAGGAAAGATCAATGATAAGAATCAATGAGAACTATCTTAAACTCGCTTCAAGCTACCTTTTTTCGGATATTGCAAAACGCGTCTCAGCCTTTCAAGAGGCAAATCCATCGCGTGAGGTTATTCGTCTAGGGATCGGTGATGTCACCCTCCCCTTATCCCCCTCAGTCATTCGCGCATTTCATGAAGGTGTTGACGAAATGGCGCAGAAATCGACTTTTAAAGGTTACGGCCCTGAGCAGGGGTATGAATTTCTCAGAAACGCGATTGCAGAAAACGATTTTGCCGGGTGTGATATTAAACCCTCCGAAGTTTTCGTCAGTGATGGATCGAAGTGCGATACAGGTAATATTCAGGAACTTTTTTCGAACCAATTGAAAATCGGCGTGCCCGATCCGGTTTATCCCGTTTATGTCGATACAAATGTAATGGCCGGGCGAACCGGAAATTTCATAAATGGCCGTTATGAAGGTCTTTATTATCTTGAATCCACAGAATCAAACGGTTTCATTCCGACACCTCCTGATCATGATCTTGACCTCATTTATCTGTGTTTTCCCAATAATCCGACCGGAGCGACCGCAACGCGTGAGCAGCTTGCGGCGTGGGTTGAATATGCCCGTACACACAAGGCTTTAATTCTTTTTGATGCGGCATATGTCGCGTTCATCCGTGATCCTAATCTTCCGAAATCGATCTTTGAAATACCCGGCGCAAAAGAGGTTGCACTCGAATTCAGAAGTTACTCAAAAACCGCCGGTTTCACCGGTACCCGGTGCGCTTACACTGTCATTCCCGATGAGTGCCGTGTGTATGATGAGAATGGCAACGCGCATAAGCTCAACCAGTTCTGGAACCGCCGGCACACCACAAAATTTAACGGAGTCTCTTATCCTGTGCAGAAGGCTGCCGCTTCAATCTACACCGAAGAGGGTGCCCGTGAGGTGAAAACGCTCGTCGATTACTATCTGGTTAACGCAAAACTTATACGCGAATCGCTTACTGCCGTTGGGTACTCCTGTACGGGGGGGGATAACTCCCCTTATATCTGGGTAAAATCATCGCGCCCCTCCTGGGATTTCTTTGATTATCTTTTGAATAATGCGGGAATTGTCTGCACCCCCGGTGCAGGATTCGGAAGATGCGGTGAGGGGTATATCCGTATCTCCGCATTTAATTCGCTTGAAAATGTAAAGAAGGCGATGGAACGTTTCCCGAAAGAATAAAAACTTGTTTTGGTTGTTGCAGATCATAAACTATCTAAACTTAAGGGCGGTTACAAGAAACCGGTGTATCATAGCAGTAAACTTTGACAACACCGGTTTTTCCATACTTTCCGCCCGCAAAGGAACGTCCGAATGAAGCTTCAGGAGTTCCCATAATTTTTACGGGGGTTATCATGAATGCACATAAAATCAGTGAAGGTGTCTTTGCCGTTCACGCAAATATTGCCACTTCAGCACGCTTCGAGGGAATCTGGCCGATACCCGATGGAGTGACATTGAATTCTTATCTTGTGAAAGGTGATAAAACAGCCCTTATTGATCTGGCAAAAGACTGGGCAGGCTCTATAACGCAGTTCGAATCGCAGCTTGCCTCTGCCGGCAGCTCGTTTGAATCCATCGATTATCTCATACTCAATCATCTCGAGCCTGACCACACCGCGTTCGTCATTGAAATGCGTCGGCGCAATCCGGGGATGCAGATCATCTCTACCCCCAAGGGAATTGCGATGATCCGAAACTTCTTTAAAATATCAGATAATTTGAGCGAAGTTAAAAGCGGCGATACTCTTGATCTTGGAAATGGAAAAGTTCTCGAATTCTATGAAACACCCAATATTCACTGGCCTGAAACGATGATGTGTTTCGACAGCAAAGAGAAGATTCTCTTCAGCTGTGACGGATTCGGATCATACGGGGCGCTCGGCGAGCGCATCTTCGATGACGAGTTCACTTCGGAAGAACATGCCTTTTACGAAAAAGAGTCTTTGCGCTATTATTCAAATATCGTCGCAAGCTTCAGTATGTTCGTAAAAAAAGCCATTGAAAAACTTGCCGCGCTTGAAGTGAAGGTCATTGCGCCGAGCCACGGAATAATTTGGCGTAAAAATCCCTCGGAAATTATCAGCCGCTACAGCCGCTTTGCGGGATATAACACCGGCGGCAAGTGCGAGAGTGAAATATGCATTATCTGGGGTTCTATGTACGGCTATACAAAGGCCGGGCTTGATGCGGTAATTGAAGGTATAGAACAGGAACGTGTTCCCTACACTATCCATCAGATTCCTGATACAGATGCCTCTTTTGTTTTGGCTGATGCATATAAGGCGGGGGGATTAGTGTTGGCGATGCCCACTTATGAATACAAGATGTTCCCTCCAATGGCACATATCCTTGATCTTTTTGAACGTAAACATTTTATATCAAAGAAAGTTCTTCGGATCGGCAGCTGGGGATGGGTTGGCGGTGCCAAGAAAGAGTATGAAGAGAGAATCTCATCCTTCAAATGGAACAGCATCGAATCAGTCGAATGGCAGGGGATAGCCGCTGAAGGCGATCTGGCATTGCTGAAAAAAAGGGGAAGTGAACTGGCAAAACTCGTGGCCGATGTATAACTGATAATTATCAAAGATGCGGACAGAAATTTTTAAAATCTTAGCTTATGGTCACCTCGTATTATCAGCGTTTTAGTTCAAATATAACAACTGATTCTACTGCTTGAATATTACCTCAAGGGAGCATCAAATTAAATTTGTGAGGTTCCCTTGCAGCTGTTAACGGAATATAAGGTGTACATCAGCCGATAATGCTGTAACTTTATTAAAAATATTTATAAAAAAAGCCCGCTTTTCAGCGGGCTTCACTTTTTCAATAAATTGCAAATTACTCTGCAGTTCCTGAAGTTGAGCTTGAACCGCCGCCGTATTTCTCTTCCATTTTTTTGATATAATCAACAATAAAGGGATCAGTTTCTCTCTCACGAAGCTGGCGCAATTTTGCTCTGGTCTCATCATTGTTCTCAAGACCGATACGAGTTACTGAAATCACCTGAGCGTAACGGACATCAGGATTTGTTTCAGCCATGAGCTGGTTAATAATGGGATCGCGGGCTTCTTTGTGAAAAAAGCGTCCAAGTGTCACTGCTGACCACATGCGAACATCAGCATCACTTGAAGCAATGTGTCCCATGATCTTGGGAGCAGAATCCTTCTGTTCCTTATCGCCGAGCCATTTAATTGCATCGACAACAACCTTGGGATCAGAACTGTCAAGGTCATTAACGTAATCTGCTGCAGTCTTTTCGGTGGAAACACGCGTTTCGTCAGACATCTGAGCGAAAAGCTGTACCGAAAATAAGAATATTGTTAATAATACAAGTACATGTTTCATCAATTTTTACCTCGAATAATTATTTACCCTATTTAGTAATAAAAAGGGGGCAATGTCAATCATTTTTATTATTAAATGACCAAAATAGATCAGAAATATGTCTCATTGCTGTTTACCGGTAAGATTTGAATTATTTCCGCCCATTAAAATACTTAATCATTTTAAAATCTTCTTATAGATGTCAATTTGACAAATTATTCATCTATTTCATATATTATTTGATAAATTGAGGCTCATTTATGACAATGACTCTATACTATATCTCCTTTTCAATGCATGTCAGATGGATCCGGATCACTAAAACTGCATTCCGCACCTCTTCTGACCATTGTACTGAGCATGGAAATCTCTTTTACTTAACCTTCACAACCCGGATCATGTGATTTTCCGATGGAGATAGGCATATTCCATTTACTGAAGGTGATGTATGGAGATGCCAATAAATTCAAAAGTACCGTGAGGATCAGCAGCCATGTCAGATGAAACGAAATCATTCAGCGAAATGCTCGAAGAGTCATTCTCCAAAAGTGTACGTTCCTATGAACCGGGAGAAGTTGTCAGTGGTACAATCATAAATTATGATGAGAATGTAGTCTTTGTTGATATAGGTGCGAAATCCGAGGCAGTAGCCGACCGCATTGAATTTGAGGATGTATCGCAAATACAGCCTGGAACAAAAATGAAATTTTATGTAGTCAACGATTCTCCGTCTGAGATTGAGATTACTGCAAAAATTGGACTTGGTCGCGTTACACAGCAACTCGTAAAATTTGCTTTTGATAATGAATTGCCGGTCTTCGGCAGAGTACTCAAGCTCCTTGACAAGGGTTTCACAATCGATTGTAACGGTATTGAAGGTTTTTGCCCCTTCTCTCAGTATGACGTCCGCCGCCGTGATTATACCGCCGCAATGGTTGGAAGTGTTGAAAAGTTTCTCGTGACCGAGTGCACTTCGCGGCGTATTCTTTTTTCGAGAAGAACCCTGCTCGAAAAAGAACAGGAACTGGCTGAACAGATACAGCAGAAGCGCCTTGCACCCGGGCAGCGGCATGATGGAGTAATCACCCGAATTGCTGAATTCGGCGTATTTGCATCTATTGACGGCATCGAAGGGCTTGTACCCCGCTCAGAGCTCGGCCTTTCCCGCTCAGTGAATCCTGACGATTTTACTCCCGGTGACAAAATTTGTCTCACAATAGTTACTCTCGACTGGCAGAACAAAAAACATCTTTTCAGCATAAAGCAATCCGAGCGGGATCCGTGGCTTGATGCCGATAAATATACTCCCGGAAGCGAGTGGAAGGCAACTATCACCGGAATTATCAAAGAGGGTGCCTTTGCAGAAATTGAACCGGGAATGACGGGGCTTATTCACATCTCTAATATGAGCCGCATCTCGAGAGTGAAGGATGTCTCATCAGTTCTCAAGGTCGGACAGCAGGTTTCTGTCAGTGTGAATGAGTGTAATACAAAGCAGCACCGTTTGTCGCTTGCCCTTGTTTCGGACGAAGCCGATCCCTGGCAGGTCAACGGCGAAACTATTTCGGCCATTCAAAGTGCGGTTATTGAAGAACAGAGTCTGCGGGGGGTTTTTGCACGGCTGGAAAACGGCATGAGAGTCTTTGTTCCCGCCCGCGAGCTGAAGGCTGCTGATATGAAACGCGATTACCCTGAAGGAAAATCGATAGAAATATTCCTGACCGAGATCGATCATGAAAACCGGAAGGTTTCGGGCAGCGAAAAACAGGCCGAGGCGCAGAAAGAGAGTGCGGATCTCGCGAATTTCATCAATTCTCAGCAGCAGCCGGCATCATCCTCTTCGACTTTGGGCGCTCTTCTGGGAGATAAACTGGCCAATTTGAAACAGAAACTGGGTTGATACGATGATACGCCTTAAATCGGGCAAAGTGGTGAATCTTAACGAAAATTTTGACCAGTTCTTTCATGAACTGCAGTCGGAGATAATTTCGCAGTCCGTCGAGACCGCTCACACAATGTGCGACAGTAAGAACGACAGAGAAAAATACCAAAGCGTACTTCTCAAAGAGATTATGGACAACAGTATTTATGTGACACATCAGATATTTGAGCTTGCCGCTATCAATAAAAATATGTCAAAATTTCTTGTTACCGGTTTTCTTTTCAACAGCATTGTTCTTGCGATGCCCGATCTCTCGGAGAAGGATCAGAAGGATTTGCCCCCAGTCGATGACCACACTCTGCACTGACGTAGTGGTACTATCAAATAAAAAAGCCGCCGCTCGGAAGAGCTGGCGGCTGCAGATTTTCTGACTATGTCGTGTAATGGGGATTATTCAGCTTTTTGAAACGCTCTTGATCAGCCGGGAAGAGAAGTTGAAGATTTCCTCTGCCTGTTCTATTGTTTTTCCCTCACAGATGATTCTGCATACCGGTTCTGTGTTGGAAGGCCTCACGTGAACCCATCCCCCCGCAAAACGTTCATCACTTTCAAAATCAATCCTGAGGCCGTCGATATCAATTGTCGGCTCATTCTTGAATTGTTTTGTGAATGCCGCGTATACCAGTGACAGAGTTTCCGGATTAAATTTAACTTTGCTCTTGATCATCTTGTAGGAGGGCAGCTCTGCGACCAGTTCAGAAATGCTCTTCTGACGTTCCGCCATCATTTCGAGGATATACGAAATGCCCACGAGGCTGTCCCGTCCATAGTGAACTTCGGGAGAAATTACCCCTCCGTTCCCCTCGCCTCCGATTACGGCCTTACGCTTTTTCATCTCTTCGACAACATGAATCTCGCCGACTTTAGACCGGAAGAAGGGAACGCCGTATTTCTTCGCCACATCCTCGACAGCCTTGGTCGTCGACAGATTCACAACAACAGGGCCCTTGCGTTTCGAAAGAATGTGCTCGGCAACAAGTGCAAGCGTGTACTCCTCGCCGATTGGGATACCCTTCTCGTTGACAACCGCGAGACGGTCGGCATCGGGATCCTGAGCGAATCCCACCGAGGCCGAGTGGTTGATGACCGCATCCGAGAGTGCTGAAAGATTTTCAGGCAGCGGCTCAGCGACGCGGGGAAATGTACCGGTTATCTCACAGTAAACGGGATGAATTTTGCAGCCGTAGAGTTCCAGAAGTTCACGGGTGATATATGAACCGGATGCGTTCACCGAATCGAGTGCAACGGAAAATTTCATTTTTTTAATAATCGCGGAGTTGATATTCGCCGTAACCCGTTTCAGGTGGACACCGCCCGGATTTTCAGCGCGGAAAGCCTGGCCGATCTCGTCCCACTTCGCGGATTTGAGATCGCGTTCCATAAGGCGAAAGAGTTTCTGGATCTCGTTAGGACCCAGAAAGGAGCCGTCAGATGCGACAAGTTTAAAGGCGTTCCATTCTATAGGATTATGCGAGGCTGAGATTATAATTCCCCCCGCCGCGCCGAGCTCTTCGACCATGACCTGAATCGTCGGTGTCGGTACAATTCCTACATCTACGACTTCGCAGCCGCAAAGCACAAGGGTGGATTCGACCAGCGAAGAGATGGGGTTTCCCGTGCATCGGCCATCCGAGCCGATGACAACCTTGCCCTGTTTCACATATTCAGCGAAGGCTTTGGCCGTCTGCACCGCAAGCTCGGGAGTCATCGTCTCTCCAACGATGCCTCTGATTCCGGAAATACTTTTCATCAACACAGCCATAGTTGCTTACCTTCTGCTTCTCTTCATTTTTTTCCGCTTTGTGCCGCCCTCGATGGGAGGTAGCTCTTTCTTCTCTTTTGAGAGATTACGATAGGTTCCGCCGGACTGCTGCGGGCGGATACCGCCGGTTCCGAACGCCTCGACTTCATCATGCTGCTCCACACCGACCTTGCGATACTCAGCAGGACGGTTCTCTTCAGGCAGGGACTCTCTGATCTGAACCTTCATCAGAAATTCCGTGATATCATTTTTCAGCGCGACTATCATTGCCTCGAATATCTCAAAGCCGCGAAGTTTGTACTCGACAAGAGGCTGTTTCTGCCCGTAACCGACAGTCCAGATTCCGTCGCGAAGCTCGTCCATCATGTACAGGTGTTCACGCCATTTTGTATCGGTCACCTGCAGAAAAATCAGCCGCTCAAGATGACGCATGTTCGCGCTGCCAATGAGATTTTCTTTGTTTTGTTTTATCCCCAGCAGTTCTTTGTAAAGTGACTCAATCACATCATCTTTGCCCATTTTTTTTGATGAGATTGAGTTATAATCAAATGATATTGCATATTTACTGTGCAGATACTCTGTCAGCGCCTCGATATCCCATTCTTCGGGGTTATTCCTTCCGTTTGAATGATCCTCTATGGCATTTTCGATGGCATCATGCATATACTCATTAATTCTTTCAGAGACATCCTCGCCGATGAGGACCTCGTTTCGAACATCATAAACAAACTCACGCTGCGAATTCATCACGTCATCATATTCAAGCAGATGTTTGCGAATCTCGTAGTTCTTACCCTCAACGCGTTTCTGTGCGCCAGCGATCGCATTTGATACCATCTTGCTTTCTATCTGCTGCCCCTCTTCCATCCCGAGCCGCTCCATAACTGAATGGATACGCTCTGAACCGAAGATGCGCATAAGGTTGTCTTCCAGTGACAGATAAAATCTCGATTCACCGGGATCACCCTGTCGGCCGGAACGGCCGCGCAGCTGATTGTCTATTCGGCGTGCCTCATGGCGTTCAGTACCGAGGATATATAATCCTCCCGCGCTCAGTACCTTTTCATGGTTCAACAGCCATTCCCGTCCCTGCCGTGAGATGAGTTTTGCGTGATTTTTATCCTGACCCTCCATTGATTCGACAATTCGGTCAGCCTCATCATAGTTATCGGTGAGTACACTTATACGGAACTTTTTCCAGAGTTCTTCAGAATGAACCGGCTCATATTTCTCGAGATCATCGATAAAAAGGCGGCGACCGCCGAGCACAATGTCGGTACCGCGACCTGCCATGTTTGTCGCGATGGTGACCATTCCCGCACGGCCCGCTTCAGATACGATCAACGCCTCTTTTTCATGATACTTTGCGTTGAGTACGTTGTGTGGTATTCCCTTTGATTTCAAAAGAGCGGAAAGCTTCTCAGATGTCTCAATAGAGATTGTGCCGACCAGCGAAGGCTGCCCCTTGCTGATTTTCTCCTGGATGTCATCGGCTATGGCATTGAATTTTTCACGTTCGCTCTTGTAGATGACATCGGGGTGGTCAATTCGTTTCATCTGTTTGTTTGACGGAACAACCACCACATCAAGCTTATAAATACTGTGGAATTCAAGCGCTTCAGTGTCGGCAGTTCCCGTCATACCGGAAAGTTTCTTATACATGCGGAAGAAGTTCTGAAATGTTACTGTTGCGAGCGTCTGACTCTCGCGCGCTATGTTGACTTTCTCTTTGGCTTCGAGTGCCTGGTGCAGTCCGTCTGAATAACGGCGTCCCTCCATAAGCCGTCCGGTAAACTCATCGACAATGACAACTTTACCATCTTTCACGATATAATCCACATCACGTGTAAACAGGCTGTGTGCGCGAAGAGCCTGATTCACGTAATGCACGGTATCAAAATTTCTATTGTCATAGAGATTATCAATTTTCAGCAACTGCTCAATATGATGAACACCATCCTCGGTCAGTGTCACATTGCGGTCCTTTTCGTTGACTTCGTAATCCTTGCCGGCTTCAAGATGCGGTATGATCTTATCGATTGTAAAATACCGTTCCGTTGACTCACGCAGAGACCCGGAAATAATGAGAGGTGTTCGTGCCTCATCTATAAGTATCGAGTCAACCTCGTCGACAATACAGTAATTGAGTTCGCGTTGTACTTTAAGCGACTGATGATCAACCATGTTGTCGCGAAGATAATCAAAACCGAATTCATTATTGGTACCATAGGTGATATCGCAGCCGTAGGAATGCTGCCGCTGTTCATGGTCCATGTCATGCTGAATTATACCGACTGACATTCCGAGAAATTCGTACACCGGCTTCATCCACTCGGCGTCACGGCGAGCAAGATAATCATTGACAGTGACGACGTGGACACCCGCCCCCGAAAGAGCGTTTAAATAAACTGCAAGAGTTGCGACAAGGGTTTTCCCCTCACCGGTTTTCATCTCGGCGATCTTTCCCTGATGAAGAACGATACCGCCCATGAGCTGCACATCAAAGTGCCGCATACCGAGAGTTCGTATAGATGTCTCTCGTACAAGAGCGAAGGCCTCTACAAGAAGATCATCGAGTGATTCTCCCTTCTGAAACCGTTCACGCAAAGAAAATGAATATTCTTTCAACTTCTCGTTCGAGAGCGCTTTTATCTTCGGTTCCAGAGCGTTGATCCTGGCGACGATGGGAAGCATCCGCTTTACATCACGCTCGTGTTTTGTTCCAAAAATAAGACTGATTACTTTGTCAACCATTGAATTTTCCTGAATAGTTATGATAATACCGGCAAATTGCGCGGAGTATGATTACGCTTACGGTGTTCGCTTATGGTCACCTCAAAAAATCAGCATTTTCATTTTGAAACGAATGGAAATGCTGATTTTTCCACGCTTTGTGGTCATTTATTGGCGGCGTAGCCGTCATTTATTTGCGGCGCAGCCGTCGAGAGGGAACATCAAAAGTTATTTTATCGAGTTTCCTTATGTCTCCCGCCGGGTACCGAGTGTGAACTTTGCCGGATTTTTCGTCAAGTGGTAACTTCTAAAAAGATTGGTTCAGGATTTTTTTGCCGGTATCCCCGCCATCAATAATTATCAAGCAGTGTCAGGTTATCGCGATGTAAGACTTCATCGTAATATTCATCCCCCAGCAGCTCCTGAATGGCGCTGCTCTTCCTGCCCTTGATCATGGCTACCTCTTCTGAAGAATAATTGACGATCCCTCTGGCAAAAGGAGTATTCTCGAAGACCACATCGACTGTGTCACCGGGTTTGAAGTGTCCCTCAATCTGAATTATTCCGATCGGCAGAAGTGAACTGTTTTTGTTGACAAGCGCGCGTCTCGCTCCCTCATCGACGATGAGACGCCCGACCGGGCGGGCATGGAAGAGAATCCATTTTTTTTTCCCGCTGAGATAGGAGTAATCGGCCGGTGCAAAAAGTGTTCCGACTTTTTCACCTTTGAGTATGCGCGTCAGAACCTCATCACTTGACGAGTCAGCGATGACCATCATCTCGCCCGAGCGAAGCATCATATCGGCAGCACTGAGTTTGGTCCTCATCCCCCCTGTGCCGTGTGATGAACCGGCGTCGCCCGCGCAGGTGCGGATTTTGTCGTCAATGGCTGAAATGATATCTGCAGGAGCGGGGTCTGAGAGATCGTAGTAAAAGCCGTCGATGTCTGAAAGCAGAATAAGAAGATCCGCCTCTACGAGCTGCGCGACGTGGGCGGAAAGGGTATCATTATCGCCGAACCTTATCTCTGTTACGACGACTGTGTCATTTTCATTTATTACGGGAACGACGTTCATATGCAGAAGCATATTCATGGTGTTGCGGATATTCAGAAAACGGTGACGATTCTTCACATCATCCTCTGTCATGAGTATCTGGCCGATGGTGATTGAATGGCGGGAAAAGGCCTCACGGTAGACGCCCATCAGCACATTCTGCCCGACCGCGGCGAGCGCCTGCTTCTGGGGAACGGTGAGCGATTCACGGCTGCGTCGGCACTCGGCAACCCCCGCGCTGATGGCACCGGAGGTAACCACCACCACTTCATATCCTTCATTCATCAATTGGGAGATCTGGCCTGCGAATCGTGAAACCTTTTCGCCGGATATTCCGTTTGAGTCACTGATAGAAGAGGAGCCGATTTTGACTACGATTCTTCGAACGGTAGATACATAATCGCTGCGGGGCATGGGTAATTACCTCAGAAGTTTCTCAATTTCTTTGAGCAGCAGAGGGGTATTTTTGCCGGTAGAGGATGAGATCGCAACTACGGGAGCAGAAATCCCCGCATCTTTTAACTGTTCACTAAAGTGGTCAATGAGCTCTTTTTCCAGTTCATCACCGCCGGTAAGGTCGGTCTTTGTAAGAGCAATAAGAAATGGACGATCGAGAAGTTTTTCATTGTACGATGAAAGTTCGGATTGCAGCAACTTTAATGTATATATCGGATCCGAATCCTGTATGTCGATGAAAAATAGGAGAACTCGTACCCGCTCAATGTGCTGCAGAAAGCTTAAACCCAGCCCATGTCCCTCATGGGCTCCCTCGATTATTCCCGGTATATCGGCAATAGTAAACTCACCTTCCCCCTCATTGACAACTCCGAGATTAGGAATAAGAGTGGTAAAGGGGTAATCGGCGATTTTCGGTTTCGCATTAGTCACGACGGAGAGGAAAGTTGATTTTCCCGCATTTGGAAGGCCGATTAGCCCGACATCCGCGATCAGTTTGAGGTTCAATCGCAAGGTGCGGGACTCACCCTCCTCACCGGATTGTGAGAAACGGGGAACCTGGAAAGTCGCGCTCTTGAAGAAGGCATTTCCCTTACCGCCGCGTCCGCCTGTGGCAAGCAGAACCGGCTGTTCATCGGTGATGATATCCGCAATGACCTCGCCGCTCTCCTCATCAATTATTTCCGTCCCGACAGGAAGTTTGAGGGTAAGCTCTTCGCCGTCAGCTCCGTGTTTATTGCGTCCCTCACCGGGACGGCCGTTACCGGCACGATAGGTACGGTCTTTATACAGGTATGAAAGATTGGTATAATTGATATCACCTACGCAATTAACGTTTCCGCCGACACCGCCGTCCCCGCCGTCGGGGCCGCCCTTCTCGACGTACTTTTCGCGGCGAAACGAGACACAGCCGTGCCCTCCGTTTCCCGCAGCGATTTTTATGGTGATGGTATCGGTAAATTTTGGCATAGTATGCAGTACTTCTTAAATTCAGGGAGTTACGATTGACTTTCCTAATATGGCGTCTACCGGTTTAAGAACCCTCTATAAAACTGCCATTGCACCCGTCATTCAATCAGAAAAAGGGAAACGGTGGTTTTGGTTAGCGCCTAGAGGGAGTTGACATATAAAACAAAAGGGGTGACCTGCGCCACCCCTGAAAAAACGCAAAACATAAATATACTTATTCGACAGGATAAACTGATACTTTTTTTCTGTCTTTACCGAAACGCTCAAATTTAATCATTCCGGCAATCTTAGCGAAAAGTGTGTCATCAGACCCCTTTCCTACATTGTTACCCGGATGAACCTTTGTGCCTCTCTGGCGTATGATGATTGTTCCCCCGCTTACTACCTGTCCGTCAGAACGCTTCACGCCGAGCCGCTGCGAGTGTGAATCACGTCCGTTTCTGGTGGATCCGCCGCCTTTCTTATGAGCCATCTTATTTCCTCTGCATTACTTGAATTTTAACATTATCGGGATACTGCTCCGCAAGAAGTGCCACTCCGATAATCGCACTCTGCAACAGAGTATCAATCTTTTCGGGAGAGACGACACGATCAATATAGAGCATGTATATTTCTTTTTTTTCGACAAACACTTCAGCACCGGCAATTCTTTCACAGGAAAGAGCCAGCGTATTCAGTAAAGAACTCACTGCCGCACAAACAATATCTCTTCCCGTCTCGGCAAAACCGGCATGTCCTGTTACTCTGACAATCAGTAACCGCCCGGAATAGCTGAAAGGGAGGAAAAAATGCGCCTCAATCACACCTTATGCAGTTACGTCGTCAATCTTGAGCTGCAAAAAGACCGGACGCTGGCCGAATGTTTTGAAAGAATCTTTACGCTTGCGAAAAACCATTCCAAGCACTTTTTTGCCTTTATGCTCATCTACTACAGTCGCTTTTACAGAGGCTTTTGCGACATAAGGAGCGCCGACAGTAACTGAATCACCGTCCGCAACGAGGAGAACCTTATCGAGCACGAGTGATTTCTCATTGCCGACATTTACTTTCTCTACATCAAGGGTCATTCCCTTTTCAACTTTGTACTGTTTTGCGCCTATCTCAACAATTGCGTACATTATGTCCCTCATCTATCTATTCTTTTCTTTAAATTCGTTGAGTAACGCCGATAAATCAGCGAACATCTCTGTGGGCCCTGTTGGATTCGAACCAACGACCTACTGATTATGAGTCAGCCGCTCTAACCGACTGAGCTAAGGGCCCGCACCTCGTACAAATAATATTAATGCCCATTTTCTGTCAATAAAAATAGGGAATCTTTAAAAATTAACATTTTCAACCAGGACCTCGAAAAATCTCATGAAAACCGCGGTATAATCCTGAATGAAAGTGATTATTCGAGGCCCTCAATAGATAATTAAGGGAAGATCGTGAAAATTAATCTAAAAGAGAAGGTACAAAACCAATATTTTTCGAACTCACACTCCAGAAACAGCGGAGATAAAACGAACAGATCTGATTCTGCGATGGTTTTGCACCCGTATTCGTGTCAGGAGATAAACGAGACCCTGTTGCGCCCGTTTCGTTTGGAAAGATAAAGGGCCTTGTCAGCCCGTTGAATTACTGAAGAATTTGTATGATCGAGTTCAGGATGAAATTCGGTAACACCGATTGAGACTTTTACAGAAAGAGCTTTTTCGTCGTGAATTACAATGGCACTCTCAATACTTCTGCGCAGACGCTCGGCGGCGATAAGTCCTGCCTCCAGATCTGTTTTCGGAAGGATGATGCTCATCTCTTCGCCGCCGTATCTTGCGGCAATATCAATCTGGCGGCAGTTTTTCTTGATTATCTGGGCAACATTTTTTAAAACGAGATCACCGCACAAGTGGCCGTGCGTGTCGTTGAATTTCTTGAAATGATCGATGTCAATCATCATCAATGAGAGCGGACGGTTTCGGCGCACCGCCTTTTCCCGTTCATCGACGAGAAGGGTCTGAAAAAAATGATGGATTTTCAACTTTGTCATCATATCGGTCGTTGCCAGTTCATAAAGGTAGGCATTCTCGATGGCAATTCCGGCCAGCTGTGCAATATCAAGAAGATAGTTTTTCTCTGAATCAGAAAAAGGAAGCTGATTTATCCTCTCGCCAAGGACAATCAGACCATTGAGTTTCCCCTTGCTCTTAAGCGGAACGACAAGGCATGGATTTATGTCCTGCAGACACTCAATATCAGCGCTGTTCGACAGCTTCGGTACGAGATCATCAAGCGTCCAGCAGGCCTCTGAACTTTCGAGAAGCTCTATCAGTTCGGAACGCTCCTCGATGATATACTCCTTCTCATGGTTGAGCTCAAAACCTTTGTAGTTGCGGTGAAGGTAATAATGCTCTTCATCAATGCCTTTTTTAAGGAAAATACCCGCTTTAATGAGCTGCATCTGCCCCATACAGGTAAGCAGAATCGAGTCAATCAGTACGTTGTACTCAAGGGTTGAATTGAGTCCTTTACTGATCTCGATTAGTTGGCGAAGATCAAAAACCTTGCGCTCATACATCTCGATTTGAGGTAATTTTCGTTCGAAAGAATCAGGCATTTTTTTGTTTTTCCAATATGTAACTGCACTATACTCAAAGAAACCAGAAAATCAGCAACCAATACGTGATAATCTGATTTTCAACCCCTGTTCGGCAGGGAACTCACTAACATCTGCCTTAGTAGTAGTTTCGAAGCATTCGCAATAAAAAATAACAATTCTTTTTCTGTTCGACCAGCCGGAAGGCTTCAGAGTCTATAACAGTCAGAAACACCTCAGATTGAAAGTGCCTCTTCAAGATTGATTCTGCCGTCATAAACTGCCTTTCCGGTAATGCAACCTTCTATCCGGTCAATTTTCCTGAGAGCGCGTATATCTTCGACTGAGGAGATACCACCTGATGCAACAATCGAGATCCCCTCAACCGCCTCTAATATTTTTTTCAAGGATTCAATATTCGGACCGGCGAGCATTCCGTCTGTGGCAATGTCGGTGCATATGAAGCGGTGAATGCCCAGTCCATGTATCCTTCGGATGAACTCAATCACGTCGACCCGGGTTGTACTCTTCCATCCGTGTGTTGCAACTTTTCCGTCTCTGGCATCAACACCGCCGGTAATATGCCCGCCGAATTCCCTGGCAAGGAGGGCAAAGCCCTCATCAAGCATGATTGTGCCCGTTATTATATGGCGCACACCGATAGCAAGATATTTTTCGATTGCCTCCCGTGAACGTATCCCCCCGCCTACTTCGACTGAAATACCCTCCGCGGCTATTTTTTCTATTACGGAAAAATTCGGAGTATTTCCGGTGAATGCTCCGTCAAGGTCGACGACGTGAATGAGATCCGCCCCGGCTTTCGCGAATTCCCTTGCCTGCGCCACAGGATCGTCATTATATACTGTCTCGCGCTGCGGGTCTCCCTGAACCAGGCGTACGCAGCGCCCGGCTTTGAGATCGATCGCGGGAATTACAAACATGCTCGCCTCACAATATTTTCGACTATTTTAAGCCCCGCGTTGTGACTCTTCTCAGGGTGAAACTGAGTCCCGAAAATATTATCCTTTTCAATGATGCAGGGGAAACGGGTTCCGTATTCGACATCACCCAGTACCCACCGGCTGTCAACACCCTGCGGGTAATAGGTATGAATGAAATAAAACCATGCGTTATCATCAATACCGGCAATAAACGGGCTTTCATGTGCAAAATGAACGTTATTCCATCCCATATGCGGAACTTTGAGACCCGGAGTGGAGAAACGCCTTACACTGCCCTTGAGCAGCCCCAGACCCTTGCAATCGACGAACTCTTCGCTCTGCTCGAAAAGCAGCTGATATCCTACGCAGATGCCGACGAGAAGGTCACCCCTCTCTATATGGCGGAGCACAAGCTCCTTCCACCCGCCGGATTCCAGATTTTTCATGGCGGTCGCGAACGCACCGTCACCGGGTACTACAACACATGATGCCCCTGCCGCCTCTTCGGGACGGCGGACTACCTTCGCTTTGTCAGTATACAGTTGAAAAGCCTTCTCAACCGATCGCAGATTGCCCAGGCCGTAGTCGATTATCGCTATCATTCAAGAATCCCCTTCGTTGACGGAACACCGTCGCCTTTGACGGCAACAGCTTCACGGAGTGCGACGGCAAGCGATTTGAAGATGGTCTCATGTATATGATGCAGATTGGTTCCGTAATGCTGAATGACGTGGCAGTTGATCCCCGCATTATTCGCGAACGAATAGAGAAATTCGGCACTCAGCTGGCAGTCATAGTTTCCGATTCTGCCGTCTAGGGGATTGCCGTTGTACACGTAGTAGGCGCGTCCGGAAATATCGACGATGGTTTCAGTTAAGGCTTCATCGAGGGGGATGACCGCCTTGCCGAAGCGGGTAATCCCCTTTTTTTCACCGAGAGCTTCACGGAAGGCCCTGCCCATGCAGATGCCGATATCTTCTATTGAGTGATGATCATCAATGTGGGTATCGCCCCTGCACAGAAGATTAATCTTCATGTTTCCGTGTTTTGCGAGAGCTCCCAGCATATGATCAAAAAAATTAACCCCGGACTGAATGGATGACTCTTCTGAAGAATCAAGGGTAATCTCAAGCAGAATGTCCGTCTCTTTTGTCTTTCGTTCGACTTTCGCGTAGCGCATATCACAGTTCCAAATTCACTGAAAAATAGATATCAGGATACCCGGCATTCTTATATCGCCAGGGCCATAATGCGTCAAGAGATAAAAAAAAGGGATCATAGAGCAGCAGCGTCCCCCCCGAAAATGAGGAGGAGAAATCTTTAAAGTGCCCGTTCTCTGAGAAACGTATTTCATCGTTCCACGCGCTTCCGCCTGAAATCCCCCCGCGAAATGCCGCCTGTGCACCGAATGGCAGAGATGTACCCAAAAGATGCACCAGATGCGCGCCGCCCCATGCGCAGGAGGTTCCGTATCTGTACTCGGCAAAAAGGGCGCGGGGAAGCACATACAGTGGTCCCGCCTTGTCAACGCTTCCCCCTTTGCCGAAGATTTTTCCGAATCCCCCTTCGCCGGTTAAAAAAATGCCGGGCAAAAGCGGAAATCCGGAATTGAAATCAATGAGAAACGAGAGAGTGCTCTGCTGATCACCGCCGCGCGAATACGCGGAGGTACAGGCGAGGGATATGCCTCTATTGACAACGGGCGATTCGCTCATGTTGCGATATCGAAGCTCTGAAGAGATTTCGCTGAAGCCTGCATCTTTGACCGTAATTATCTGCGCCCGGGGGATTACCGAAAAAAGATCATTCATCAGCGGATGCCATTCATAACCCGTGTAGAAAGCGCTGCTCTGCCCTTTGCCGGAAGAACTTGCGTATACCATGACCCGTTCATCAAGGGGATCCCGCACATCGGCGCTGGAAATACCGGCGAAGAAAAAAGATGGCGACTGCTGTGATATTTGTGCCCGCAGAAACGGCGACAGACTGTGATCATACAAAAATGTGCCGCACTCCGCACTGAACGAAAGAATCTCCGGTATTGAGAATTGAGAAAAGATGTGTGCCGAATAATTGCTTTTGTGTGCAGCTGATTTCACCCGTGCAGCATCCAGCGCGGGCATGTAGGATCCCTCAAATACACGAGCCTCACGGTAGTCGACGGGGGATGCGGGGATCTGCGGAAGTTCAGATTCTGACTCAGTGATGCTTTTATCGCCGACGAAAATTGTATCACCATTTATTGAAATTTCTCCCGGCGCAACAACAGGTGCGACAGCGCGAACAGAGCCGTCTTTGAATTCGCACAGAGAGTATCCCCCCGCTTCGCCGGCGCTGTAGAGAAGTCTGACGCCGGCTGCATCGTAAAATAAATGGTATTCGCTCTCAGCGGTGTTGGTGATATAGGCGAGCGCGGAGCTGCTCAGTGAATAAGCTGCGATGTCAGTGCCGTTGTTTTTACCCGCACAGAAATAGAGCGTATCACCCCTCACCACGGGAAAGCTTACAGAAAGAAACGCGAAAGAGTACGCCGCGATTAATGCGCCGGAGGTGCTGTAGCGCCGTATCTCGCAGCCGGATGAGTCATAGCGCGCGAAATAGAGTTCACCCGTGTCACTGATGGTGAGCGAACGTGCCAGATCATATTCGTTTGTATCAGGCGCCATTGCAGATACACCGTTAATCGACAGCACTATTTTTCCCGCGGAGCGTTCAACCGCAGCTTCGGTACTCCCCTGCGGCGATCGGATTGTTATCCTTGATGAAACCATGCGGAAAAGATGTTCACTGCCGTTTCTGGAATTTTCAGCGGCACTCTCACGGGCAAGCGGTGTAAGATCTTTCTGAAGAAGCCTGCGAAGGGCGCTTCGCTCGGAGCTTCCCCCCTTCACAAGATGCAGCAGAGCGCGGTTTTTTTCTAAGCCGAAGCGGGCATCGATATAATAAAGCCCTGCGGCATCTATATTGTTTTTGACATCAATAATTGCTGATGGCAAAACGGGATAACGGTACTTTACTGACTTTGCGGCAAGATATCGCGCGCACTCACGTGCCAGTGATGATTGCGCGGATGTGCGGACAGCGGGGATATCCCCTGAAAAAAAACTGTTCATGAATGCTTCGGCGGCTGCATGGTAGACCAGAGCGGAAAGATCCGAGCGGTTGCCGTTATATGAAATATATATCCGTCCCTCTGAAGTTATAGTGCTTCGTGTGCTGCCCGATGAACTCAGGCTGAGCGTCATACGCCGCAGGGGACGTGAAGCGGTCAGATCACTGCAGTCCGCAATCGCATCCTCCGCCGCTTCAAGCGCGGTCTGGGCGGCAAGCTCGAGATTACGTTCAAAATATACCCTGCAGTGAAGGCTCTCTAGACGAAGCGGGTTCGCCGCCAGAAGACCATGCGGGAGAACAAGGGATAATAACAGAATGAAAACAAATTTTAATAATCTCATTCAATACCGGCTGCGGCGGCGAGCATCTGCATTGTCCCGGCCGATGCTTCAGGGATATAGATGTCGCTGATTGTGTGCGTAAAGGCAGAGGGTTCCGGGTTGATTTCTATAATCGAAGCCCCGTTTCTGTGCGCGTAGTGAGGCAGTGAACAGGCCGGCATCACTTCGCCGCTGGTGCCGATTATTATCATGCAGTCACAGCTTTCCGCACACTGCTGGCTTTTAAGATAAACCTGCGGATCTATCTGTTCGGAAAAAAAGACAAAGTCGGGTTTGAGCACCGCGCCGCATTTAAGGCAGCGGGGGGGAAGCTCTGTAAGAAGTTCCGGTTCAAATCCGATACTGCGATGACAACCGGTACAGATGAATCGTTCCAGAGTACCGTGAAACTCGTGCACCACCTTTGATCCCGCCCTGATATGCAGGGCATCTATGTTCTGCGTGATAACGGCCTTCACATATCCCGCACTTTCGAGTGCGGCACAGGCGTAGTGGGCCGCGTTCGGTTCGGCTTTACCCATAAAATCGTAAAAGATCTCTTTTATCATTTTCCATGCTTTTTCGGGATCACGATAGAAATTTGAAAGCTCAATGCAGTCAGGATTGTATTTCTGCCAGAGACCGCCGCTTCCGCGGAAGGCGGGAATTCCGCTTTCAACTGAAATACCGGCACCGGTAAAAACGACACAGTTGCACGACTCTTTAACCAGCGCTGCCGCGCGTTCGATAAGCTCTCTGCTGTTCATAAGCCGTCACGCTAGAGCGGGTGCGGCATTTTTCAAGCAGAAATGCGGGGGGAAGCGGAAAGATAATTTTTGAAAATTCAAAAAATGGATTACAAAAGGCGGGGCATTGTTTTTTTGTCTCATCATAGCAAAACGGATACGAATCACCCGCAGATGGAAGAGCAATGATCACAGTTAAAAATCTCACAAAATCCTATGGAGCACGCATCTTATTTGAAAACGCGAGCTTCATGATCGCCCGCGGCGAGCGCATCGGACTGGTCGGCAGAAACGGCCACGGAAAGACCACTTTTTTCAAAATCCTCCTCGGCGCCGAGCACGCCGACGACGGAACGATAGAGATTCCGCGAAATTATTCCATAGGCCAGGTCGAGCAGCTTCTCAGTTTTACGCAGCCGACTGCAGTCGAAGAGGTTCTGCACGAAATTCCCGAAGAGCACCGCGAACAGTGGCGCGCCGAAAAGATTCTCTCCGGGCTGGGATTTTCTGAAGAGGACATGATGAAGTCCCCCTCGCTTTTTTCGGGGGGATTTCAGGTGCGAATCAACCTCGCAAGGATGCTCCTGAGCGAGCCAGATCTTCTGCTGCTGGACGAACCGACCAACTATCTCGATATCACCTCGGTGCGCTGGCTGATACAGTTTCTGCGCGGGTGGAAAAAAGAACTTATACTCATCACGCATGACCGCAACTTCATGGATCAGGTGGTTACGCATACGATCGCAATTCATCGTATGCTTTTCAAGAAGATCGAGGGAACTACCGAGAAAATGTATCAGCAGATCGCCAAAGAAGAGGAGATCTACGAGAAGACCCGTCTGAATGACGATAAGCGCCGCAAGGAAATCGAGCTTTTCGTCACCCGTTTTAAATCAAAGGCGAATATCGCCTCCCGGGTTCAGTCGCGCATGAAGATGCTCGAAAAAATGGAGAGGCGCGAAAAGCTTGCGGATATCGCTACCCTTGAATTTGCCTTCAACTACAAACCGATTCAGGCAAAGACCCTGCTCACCGCCGAAGATCTCTCTTTCGGGTACACCCAGACGCCGCTTTTCAAAGAGCTCTCCCTCTCTATCGCCAGAGGCGACCGCATCTGCATCATCGGTAAAAACGGAAAGGGAAAGACCACCCTGTTGAAGGTTCTTGCGGGCATCCTCGAATCTCAAACAGGTTCGATCACACGTCACCAGCATTTACAGTGCGGCACCTTCGAACAGACGAACATTTCAACACTGGATCCCGCACGCACGGTCGAAGATGAAATCGCGCAATCCTCAGGTGCCGAACGGCAGCTGGTCCGCAATATCTGCGGCGCCATCATGTTCGAGGGCGATGATGCGTTAAAAAAAATACAGGTTCTCTCGGGCGGCGAACGTGCGCGCGTGATGCTGGGAAAGATCATCATCGCTCCCGCCAACATCCTCTTTCTCGATGAACCTACCAACCATTTTGATATGGACTCGTGCGACTCGCTTCTTGAGGCGCTCGATCAGTACGAGGGTGCGCTGGTTATGGTCACCCACAACGAGATGTTCCTTCATGCCCTCGCCGACCGGCTCATCGTATTTCGAAATGACGGAATACTCATGCATGACGGCAATTACGCATCCTTTCTCGAAAAATACGGATGGGAGGGAGAGCTTCGCCCCGAGACGCGCAGTCGCGAAAATCGCAAAGATATCCGGCGGCTTCGTGGTGAACTTATGCAGGAGAAGTCGCGCACGTTAAATCCACTGCAGAAGAAGATCGAACAGACAGAAACTGCAATCACCTCGCTTGAGCAGGAAAAAAAGGCAATCGAACACTCGCTTGTCACTGCGGCGCAGAACAATGAAGGGGCAAAGGTCTCCTCTCTTTCGGTCAGATTGCATGAAGTAAAGCGGGAGATTGAAAAAATATTCGAAGATCTTGATGATATGACAGTACGATTTGAGGGGATGGAAGCCGATTTTCAAAAACGACTTGCCGAACTGGAGGAATTGGTATAGTGTCGGAGTCTCGGAGATAAAACATAATCAAACAATCCCGTAAAGGCCGTTGTGAAGATACAATTGAGGGTAAAATGAGCAAGTTAAAGATAAAGGGTGAATCCCTGCTGCTTGACGCACTCATGAAAAGGATTTTCTTTATTGCGGCACTATTCTGCACCGCGATCCTTCTGTCCGTGATATTTGTACTTTTCCGCGAGGGGATACCGCTGTTGAAATCCGTTACACTCAAAGATTTCCTCTTCGGTATAGAATGGAATCCCTCCGGCGCAGAGCCCCGGTTCGGAATACTTGCCCTTATCGCCGCTTCGATCTTCACCACCCTTCTTGCCTGCCTCATTGCGGTTCCCCTGGCGATTGCTGTTGCTGTGTATAATTCCGAAATTGCCCGCCCTTCAGTCAAGGCGATACTCACACCGGGCATCGAGATAGTTTCATCTGTTCCCCCCGTAATTCTCGGCTTTTTCGGCATTACTCTTGTCGCACCGTTTTTACAGGATGTTCTGCACATGAGAAACGGTTTAAACATGTTTAGCGCTGCAATTCTGCTGGCATTCATCGCGATCCCGTCTATCGCGAGTATCTCGGAGAAAGCGATTGCCGGCGTGCCGTCATCGCTCAAAGAGGCATCCTATGCATTGGGAGCCAACCGCTGGCAGACGATCTTTCACATAACCGTACCCACTGCTTCTCCGGGAATCTGCACCGCAGTATTTCTCGGTATTTCTCGTGTCGCTGGTGAGACGATGGTGGTGCTCATGGTCGCGGGCGGTGCGGCCGCTTTACCGGAATCGATTTTCTCTTCTGTGCGTCCGCTTGCCTCCGCCATTGTGGCAGAGGCTGCCGTCAGCGCGGTGGGTACCCCCCGATATTACGCACTGTTTGCAATTGGAATAGTCCTTATTATTTTTACGGCTCTGTTCAACATGCTGGCTGACCGCCTCGGCGGCAGATATGCGGCGAAACCCGATAGAGGGGCTTGATGATGAAACGGTCGACTTTTTCGCTGCGCTCTGATTTAGTGCAAATTTTAATGATGTCTCTGATCCGAGCTCTCGCGTACGCGGTGGTGCTGTCGGTGCTGTTTGTACTCGGTTATATTGTCGTTCGGGGAGCAGGCGCGCTGATTTCCGAATTTTTATTTTCAGCTCCGCAAATAGATATGAACGGGGGGGGGATACGGCCGGCACTGATCGGCTCTGTCTGCCTTATAATCGGTTCCTCCCTCATTTCAGTACCGATCGGCATCGTCACTGCACTCTATCTGAACGAATATGCATCAAATCGACCTCTCGTTTCAATTGTCCGTGCGGTAATAGGTCATCTCGCGGGATTTCCCTCGATACTCTTCGGTCTGTTCGGTCTTGCCTTGATAAACCTGCTATTGCAGCCGCTTTTCGGATTCGGCCCCTCGATTGTTGCGGGATCTCTTACTCTGGGAGTCATGAATATTCCCTTTATCATCCGTGTTACTGAGGATTCGCTCATGAGTGTTCCCTGTGTGCGCCGCGAAGCTTCCATGGCCCTCGGCGCTACAAAATGGGAGACAATATGCAGAATTGTAATTCCGGATTCGCTGCCGGGAATCGTTTCGGGAATACTGTTTTCGATGGGTCGGGTTGCGGGCGAAGCCGCCCCGATCATGTTCACGGCCGGGGTACTGAATCAAAGAGGGTTTCCCGGATCGGTCTTTGACGGGGTGACTGCACTGCCCTATTATCTGTACGAGATTTCAACTGCAGCTGTGCAAAATCAACAGAGCAGCAACTTTCAGTACGGCGCCGCAATCACGCTTCTAATGCTGGTATTCCTATTTAATGGCGCAGGGATTATCGTGCGAAACAGCCTGAATAAGCGGCTGAAAAAGTAGAAACAGTACCAATCACTTCAGGATGTTGAAACTACTATTTTTTAAGGCAGGAATATGGGGCGCTTCTGCGGCATTTAACGCACTTTATCGCGCATCATCATTCTTGTCGTTCTGTGCTTCGGGCGGGTTTTGATGATCGATGCGCTGCATAAGATTGCCGCAGCAATATGGTATCGGATCATCTTTCTGCACACGTGAAGTTTTTTTGCAGAAGACACATTCATACGTATAGATAATATTGCTCATCTCTTCACCCGTTCAGATATAACTAACCGCAGCTCACATAAACACTTTTTACGAAAAGCGACAGAACTTCATTTTTATTTTTAATGCAAATGGAGAATAGCTGTTGAATTGCAATGAGCGGCAGCGACCATCTGTCTGAATTTACTTTATGCGCCGGACTGAAATGTGTCAACAAAAACCCCGAATTTTTGTCATACAAAATATTTTGTCATTGCTTTTTTTGAAATCACTGTTGCGAATTGTTATGTTACATTAAACGCGGTTCATCCATTCGAACTGCTCATTTTTCCCCTGAATTAACGGTTTTTATGAAAAAGGCGCTTCTTCTGCTTCAGCTATGCATGTGTACTCTGCTTTTCTCCGCGCCTGTGGATAACGGGCTTGGTGAGCGCGTTGCCGATTCGGCCTGGCGTTCGAAGGGGGCCGCATACAAATCCCCCTATACTTTTGTTGAGAACCTCTATAAAAACGAGAAAGTGACGATCCCTCCCCTGCCTGAAATGCGGGATAAGATGACGCGGGTTGAGCTCACCGATGCGAAGCCGGGTGATATCCTGATCTTTAACGGCAAGGGATCCGAGAGCGCGGGGGTCTATCTCGGTGATAGAAATTTCGCCTACGTCGTGGATGGAAAGGCCGTTATCCTTCAACTTTCACGCTCGAGCGAATGGTGGATAAAGTTAGCGGCAGTCGTCCGCCATGAAAACAATCCTAAAGCCGCTACAGCCGGAGTATTAGCCTCTGCGCAGACAAAAACTGTTTCCGAACCTCCGGCTTCCCCCGTTGCTGAAGATAAAACCTTAAAAAAAACCTCAATTGCTGCTTCGGAGAGTATACCGGAGGGATCTGCCGCAACCGGGAAAATTTCATTAGAAATCCCCCCGCAAACATCAAATGAACGGCGGATCGATTCACATGAATTTAAATCACGATTTCTGGTCGGCGATGAACGACGTGATAGAATTCTTTCAACAGCACTTGATCTGATCGGCACGCCGTACCGTTATGGCGGCATGAGCCCTCGCGGTTTTGATTGTTCCGGATTTGTACATTACGTGTATAAGCAGCAGGGTATTGTCCTGCCGCGCACATCCAAGGGGCAGTTTTACAGCGGCAAGAGTCTTACTCCCGCCAGCGCAAAGCCCGGCGATTTGATTTTTTTTACCACTCGCAGGGGAAGACCGATCTCTCATGTAGCTATTTATCTCGGTAAGGGATTTTTTGTGCATGCGCCTTCACGAGGAAAGCGCGTATCGATCTCTTCGTTTTATTCAGACAGATATTGGAAATACCGTTATTATGGAAGCTGTTCTATCCTTGACAGCGGAGCCGTCGCGGCCCTGGGGAAATAATACAGCCGCACGGCTTCGACACTTTTTCAATGCGTGTATGAATCACGGCAATTTACCAGAAGATCTTCAGCCTTTTTATACTCACCGTTAAAAATATAGAGCATTGAGAGTTTGCTGTATTCACGCAGCGTCGGCTTTGAATCCCCCTTCATGACCTTCTCTTCCATTTCGCTGATCCGCTCGGTGATATTTCCAAGCTCCTTAAGCTTGTTTTCTACAGTCAGCGAATCGAGATAGTCTTTGAACTGGTGGTACTTGGGATTAGCCTTGAGAGCATCCTTGAGATAGCTCACCGCTTTGTCATATGCTCCGAGATGATAGAAGCAGAATCCGTAATATTTATTCACAAACTGTTTGTCATCGGCGATATTGGAAATGCGGTCGAGACATTCGAGGACCTTGCTGTATTGTTTCCAGCTGTAATATATATACGCGAGAAGGTAATTTGCCTTCAGGTGCTGGCGGTCAAAATCAACGACTTTAATAAAATGTGATACGGCTTCATTATGGTTTTTCAGATTGAACTGAGCCATCCCGGAATAAAAATTCCCCTCCAGAAAATTCGGGTTCTGCTGAATTGACTCGACGAACAGGGTAAGCGCCTTTTCAAATAAGCCTTCGTTATAATACTCAACACCAAGATTCAGCAGCACCCGGTAATTGCGGGAGATCGTCAAGGCTTCGTTATAACTGTCTATGGCACTCGCTGAATCCCCGAGACGAGAATATATCTCACCGATGTTATTATACGCCTCAATGAACCGGGGAAACATGAGAATCGCTCTTCTGTACTCATCGAGCGCATCGTCTAATTTCCCCCTGCTGGTCATTTCAAGAGCGTTGTTGTAAACCTCAATTACCTCAGAGGGAACCGCAGTCTGCTTCATAGAACCTCACCTCGTACTTCGACTGATTTCTTCGTTAAAGGGTTATTCACCCGAATTCAATTACCACTATAAGCTCTCACTCCGGAAGTGATGAGATCAGGAATTTCATCACCTGATCCGGAACTGCCGGCATAAGAGCACCTGTTAGTTTATCGGTATTTTCTCAAAAATGCATTACGCCGGAATAGTGATTCATTACGCGCACCTGAAAAAATAAGCATTATAAATCAGCCGGAGTCCGGCACTAGAGAACATACTCGTCGCTTCATCAGTCGGGGGGCAAGTTGTTGGAGGAATGGAAACGAGATACAGCGCGGTAATCAGCTAAATGGGGTCGGCTGTTTCATGCTTCAGACTCGGAGGCATACTCTTCAAGAAATTCATACTTTCTTTTTTCAACCAGCGTGCCGAGTTTTTGACCGACACGTACACGCGTACCGATCATACCGTGTTCCGGCTTAAACATATCCGCCTGAAAAATCATTATCACAGTTGACCCGAGATTGAAAACGGCAATCTCATTTCCCCGTTGAACCTTCGGAGCGGTCACCATGTGATTTTTTTCAAGCTTCTTTCTTTTTATTGCATTTGACTGTATTGAAGAATAACTGAGCGAAATCTCACCGGCACACATCGCGCCGACCATACACATCGTCATCTTTCCCTTTCCGGTATCGATAAGAGCGGCAATACGCTCATTTTTAGCATAAATATTTTTTATCCCCTTCTTCATGTACTCAACAAGGGGAAAGAGAGTGCCGGGAACATAGAGCGTATGAGTGATTTTCCCGTCCACGGGGGCGTGAACCCGGTGATACTCCCCGGTCGGAATTTTAAGAGTGATAAAATACCCATCAATAAAAGTATGGTGAAAACTGGCAGGCAGCAGGTCCGAGAGAAGGTAATCGTTTTCTTTAACCTGCATTACCCGTGTTCCGTTGACCGGCCCCGCATCTTCGATTATCGCGTCCACAGGAGAGACTACCGCATCGGGCTCGGGCGAAATCGCATGAACGCCTGCAAGAAGACGGCGGGTATAGAATCTATTTAAAGTGGGAAAGCGGTCGTGAGGCACTTCGACCTCGTTGAGTGCGACATTATATTTTTTTATAAACCAGTTAATCAGATGCCGTGAGACGGATCTGCGGCAAAACCATCCGGCAATGCGGGAAAGAAGAATTTTCGGCATCAACACAAAAAAGAATACATGGAACGGTTTTGACATCGGACATCCCCTTGACTGTGTATGCCGTGATTTCATCTGATATTTTGCGGTTTGTCAAGATAATTCCCGAAATGATTCGACTATCGATTGCAATAACAGATGGGCGGTTCTTAAGACCGCCATCATCAAAGTAATTTCCGCACTTCTCATCGATGTTCCCTGATGACGCAGCGCTCCGATATGCGGTCATAAACAGCGGTAAAATCAGCAATTTCCATTTGGAGTTATATGACAATGATGTTTTTCGGGGTGACCCTAATAAACTGCGATGCAGATTTGTGCGCGATTCTCTTCAAGTGCGCTCATCTTCACGCTGTACCCTCCGAATTGAACGAACCTGAATGAACAAAAGGACAAAATTATCATATATGCATTCATTCGCTGACAAAAGTTTGCTTTACACACAACAAGCAGATTATACAATTGCGCAATGAGCATGAAAATCACACTCTGGGGCGTCCGCGGATCTCTGCCCTCGCCCCTTACTCCGTTTGAATGCGAGCGGCACAGCGCATCGCGAAAACCCGGCTGTCCTGTTTACGGGGGCAACACCACCTGTGTGTCCGTTCAGACAGAGAAAGGGGTTTGCATCATTGATGCGGGAACCGGTGTTCGGGTTCTAGGTGATGCCGTCAATTCGGGTCTTTTCCCGCTTGTTTCAAAAGAACTGAATTTTCTCATCACACATACACACTGGGATCACATTCAGGGGCTTCCCTTCTTCAAACCACTATATTTCGCAGAATACTCTTTGAATTTTTTTTCGCTTATACCAAATCTTCAGGATCGACTTGCCTCTCAGCAGGAGATGCCGTTTTTTCCGAAGACACTGGCGCAAACCGATGCCGTTAAACATTTTACCACGCTGAAAAAACTTGAGGTGATCGACTTGTGCGGAATGCAGATTGACGCTATCCCCCTGCGCCACCCCGGCGGAAGCACCGCATGGCGGTTCAGGCGAGACAACGCCTGCTTCATTTTTGCGACCGACGTTGAACTGCGGGGTGATATCTTCGATAACAGCACTCCTGAGTATGACAGTTTTTTTAGGGATGCGGATATTCTCGTACTTGATTCGCAGTATACACTGGATGAAGCCTTTATGAAATTTGACTGGGGCCACACCTCGTATACTGTCGCTGTTAATTGCGGCGCTCGCTGGAACGTTAAGCGGCTGATCCTGACCCACCATGAACCATCATATAACGACGAAAAACTTCTGTCGATTTACCATGCGGCACTCGATCACCGGGAGGCGCTGCATCTTGACCACCCTGAAATTCTGATGGCGCAAGAGGGTATGATTTTTGAGCTTTGATGAATTAATCTCATCTAAAGTGCTTCTCGCACCGATGGCGGGTTATACCGACTATCCCTTCCGAAGATTATGCAGCCGCTACGGGGCTGGGATGGTGTACACCGAACTTATCAGTGCGGAGGGAATCGTATTCACCAGCAAAAAAACAAAATCCCTCATGCAGATTTACGCGGATGAAAAACCGGCGGCGATACAGCTCTTTGGAAAAAACCCCGACATAATTCGGGAGGCGGTTCTGTTTACGCAGACACTGAACCCGCTTCTCATCGATATCAATATGGGATGCTGCGCCCCGAAGGTGTGTTCGTCGGGATCAGGCGCGGCTCTTTTGAAAAATCCCCCTCTTGCAGGAAGGATCGCTGAGGCTGCCGTTAAGGCAAGCACAGTTCCTGTGACGGCGAAGATTCGATTGGGGTGGGATCAGCAGAGCAGAAATTATGACGAGATGATTCACATTTTACATGAGAGCGGTATAGCCGCGATCACCGTTCACGGACGGACACGATCGCAATTTTATGAGGGCAGTGCCGACTGGCAGGCGATCGAAGAGATTGCAGACACATCACCGCTTCCGATTATCGGCAACGGCGACATTCATTCGTTTGATGACGCACTCGGCCGGCTTGCAGCGACAAAATGCGCCGCTGTTATGATCGGCCGAGCCTCACTGGGCAGACCCTGGATTTTTTCGAAGGATTTTGTTGAACCGTATGTTGCCGGTTCGATTATGAAAGAGCATCTTAATTCAATGATCGATATGTACGGAGAATACGGAATAATACTTTTCAGAAAGCACGCGGTTAAATACATTCATGATGTACCCGGTGCGGCCAGGATCCGCCATGACCTTCTTCATACTGACTCTCTTGAGGAGCTTTTCAAGATAATTGAGATTGCTTTCGAGGGAGAGCATGTCAGATTTTGATTTGGCGGTTTTCAAAAGGGCTCATAAAAATGATTATAGTACGTATTTCATCAGGATTTTGAGAAGAACAGGTCAAAAGCTTAGTTTCATGACTGTCCTATCGTTTTTCAGATTTTTGTATCTAAAGAGGTTTCATTATGTTATTCCCCCCGTCACGAAAGAAAGTTTCTGATGCCCGTATGACAACTGAAAACGAGCAGGTGAAGAATAAGGCCGGAAAAGCAAAAAAAAGAGCTGTAACCGGAAAGGAGCGTTCTGAGAAAATTTCCCTCTTCTCTCTTATCACCGATCTTTTCAAAAGCGGGCGCGACATCACAGAAAATCTCTCCCGCATGGGCCTTCTGGGAATATTTCACTTTTTCAATATTTTCATTGTTTCCGGAAAGAAATTCAATGATGACGAATGCTCCACCAAATCATCTGCAATCGCCTATACAACACTTGTATCCCTTATCCCCACGCTGACCGTGGTGCTGACTTTCGCATCGATCTTCGCGGGAGTCGGCGCTCAGAAGGATCAGCTGTTTCTGAAGATCACACGATTTCTTGCGGAACATAATCTTGAAAAGCTGAATGTCGCCCCGGTTTTTGACGCACTCTCCGGGCTTCTTGACAATGCAGCCGGAGTCGGTGTCGTCGGTGCGGCGGTTACGATCTTCTCGGCGACAGCCCTGCTGCGCACCATTGAAGGTTCTCTCAACAGCATATTCAAGGTTAAACGCCAGCGTTCGATATTTCTGAAAATAATATACTACTGGGCCGCGCTCACTCTCGGACCGATCATCATGATCACCGGAACCACTCTCGCGACACAGATTTCCAAAACACTGACCTCTCCCGATTATACGACGATAAAGATGCTAGATGACGGCTTATGGGTAACCGGATCGAAGGGAACGGTGGGAATTCGAAACGATGCGGACGGAAGTATCAACCGCATTTCCACACAGGCAATCGATTTTGACAATCAGCGTTCGTTTACCTTTAATCCTTCGACAAATGCTTTTGTACAGGATGAGCTTTCCGCTATCGACGAGCCTTCGGTTCGAAATCTTACTTTCACCGATGTGGAATTTATCGGGCAGACCGGATGGGTCATCGCTGAAAAAGGCTTTATTCTGCGAAGTGCTGACCGGGGTCAGCACTGGAAGATTGAGAAGAGAAGTTATTTCAATCTCCGGAAAATCGTCATGAGAGATGAACTTCACGGCTTCATAATTGGTGATAACGGCACCTTTCTGGAGACAATCGACGGCGGTGAAAACTGGATTATCCGCTCCTCGTCGCAGATCAGCGTCGATCTGAATGCAATCGTTTTTTCGGGTGACAAAGGCATCATCGCGGGAGACCGGGGATATATAATGACTACTTCGGATGGCGGCGCTAACTGGCAGATAGTGCAGCTCAATGAGGCCCGTCAGAAGAAACACTTCTCGGATTTTACCGCGCTGTCGGTCAACGGCTCTGCGGTACTTCTGGCCGGTAACGACGGAGTGGTTCTGAAATCAGATGATTTCGGTGCTACCTGGAAAACAAAACGCTACCGGTCTTATAATTACACCTCGGCTCTTTTGCTCTCCCCCGGACACTACTATCTCGCAACGACAAACGGGCTTCTTCTGAAAACAACTGATGACGGCAGCACCTTTACTACTCTTTCAGAAGGAACAATTGAGATCTCAACCTTACTGAGAAAAGCTCCTCATCTTTGGATAGCAGGCAAAACGGGACTGCTGCAGTATTCGATTGACGAGGGTACGATATGGATCGGACCGAAGGGCAAGAGCACCATTCTGGCTGTCAGCAATTTTATGACGCCTTTTTTCTTTATATGGCTTCTCTTTTTTCTTATGTACATCGCTTTGCCGAACGCAAAAGTTCCGTTCAAAGCGGCTGCAATCGGAGCTTCATTTACCGCAGCGGTTTGGGTCGTCTTTATCTATGGTTTTGTCGTTTATATCAACAGTTTCGCGAACGGAACTTTTGCAGTGTACGGCGCTCTGGCCGCTTTCCCCCTCTTTCTGATGTTGATTTATACTTCGATGCAGATTATCCTTTTCGGCGCCGAAGTCGCTTACACAATCGCAAATCCATTTACCTACAGCCGCATTAGAAAAAAGACACACCGTGCTTTCGGTAATGCAATCAACGCTGTACGCATGATAGCGCACATCTTTAAAAAATTTGAATCAGGAAAGGGTTCGTCAACCGTTGAAGAGCTCACCCGTGTCTGCAACAACAACAATGAAGAGGCTCTTCTTTTCGCCGAGATATTCATGCGGGGCGCACTCATCTCATTAAGCGATGAAAAGTACCTTCCGGCGACATCATCCCGGAACGTGCGCGTTGCCGATCTTCTGGATATGGTCTATGATTTCAGTCTCGAGGTACACTCGGGAGAGAGGGATGGAGTCGCGCAGCATCTCATTGAAAAATTCAATAAAATAAACAGCAACCGAAGTGCCATCCTCGGTGACGAGAGGCTGAGCGATATTATCTGACGTAAAAACCGAAGATGAAGGGGATAACGATCTTTTCCCCTTCAATCGATTCGGGAACGGGGCCGAAGTTTTTGGAATTGGCCACCGCGTCGATACAGCTTTGATCGAGGTACTGATTTCCCCGCGAATCAACCAGTGTTACGGAAACCACATCCCCCGCACGGTTCATGATAAAATAGAGGTAGACCTCCTGTGAGGCTATGAGCCGTGACTGCGTGTATCCCCCTGCGTAATAATGTCGCATATTTGAAAGTGTCGGGGGATACCAGTTGCCGGAAATCTTCTGTTTCATATTGCGGAAATATTCAAAATCCTCAAACTTCTTGGTGTTAAACGAAAACACCCGCTGATCACTGGTGAGAAAAAGGGCATTGTCAAGATTCATCCCCTTTCTGTCAGGAATCTTCGTCCACTCACTCTCCTGCAGTGCCGGCTGCTCCTGCGGCAGGCTGACCATTTCGCCGCTCTCCCCGCTCTCCTGTTTTGCTTTATCGGCAAGCTCAACTATCGGATTGCCAATATCTTTCGGGTCGACAAGCGAAACAGAATAAGTCGCGTTGTCTCTCGTATAAAGAAGTTTCGGCACCGCAGAACTGCTCTTCTCGTTTTTTTTGGAAGCGGCGTGGGGTGCGGTGAATGTCTGCGAGTTATTGAGCCAGGTATCACCCTTTTCATCACTCAGGTGGCCTCTGGCGGAGGAGGATCGATCTGAAAAGAGCGTATAGGGGGACTCGACCAGTTGATCATCCTCGTTGATGTTGACGATAACATCACGAATCTGATAGCTCTCTTTGCTCATAAGATCCGACAGGTGCTGCGATTTTTCAGGATCCAGCACGTACGGCATAATGAGAAACCCCGAAACGAACAGATGCAGAATCAGCGAGAAAAGCAGCGCAAGCGAAAATTTTATTTCATGTACCCGTTCCATTAACGATTCTCTTGATTGTGGGGTATAATAGGAGATATTAACTTCAGGATACCGCCCGATAAAAAGAGGCGGTATCCTGAAGAGATTTGACTGTTACGGAACAAAAGAGATGCTAATTGTTACAAAGCTGAGGCGGCATCGCGTACACTTCCTGCGAACGGATCAGTATCCTGCTGCTATTCAGCAAGCATCTTTGTCCTTTCGGCAATAACGTTCTCGGCAACCTTTCCAGAAATTGGATCATAGTGCGAGAACTCCATTTCAAAGACCGCTTTATTCTGCGTAAGAGAAGTTACATCAATAGCATAACGCAGCATCTCGGCATGAGGCACCTGCGCCTTGATCATGGTAATACCCTCTTCACTTGTCTCGTCTTTCGTCTCCATACCGGTGACCCTGCCGCGTCTTGAAGTGATATCGCCCATTACATCACCAAGATACTGTTTATCGACGAAAATGGTAACATTCATTATGGGCTCAAGCAGAACCGGCTTTGCAGATTCCATCGCCTTTCTGAAGGCTGCCTGTGAGGCAATCTTGAAAGCCATTTCAGAAGAGTCAACCGGATGATATGATCCGTCAAAGACCTCCGCCTTGACATCAGTCACTGGGTAACGGGCGATAACCCCTTCGTCTAACGCCTCGATAACGCCTTTTTCAACCGCAGGGATATAGTTTCTGGGTATTGATCCCCCGACGATGGATTCGGCAAACTGAAAGCCGGCGCCACGCGCAAGCGGATGCAGTCGCAGATACACTTCACCATACTGGCCATGGCCGCCGGACTGTTTCTTGTGTTTATACTGCGCCTCAGCACCGGTTGTTATAGTTTCACGGTAACTGATGCGGGGAACGCCGGTGACCATTTCAATCTTGTATTTTTCCATGATCTCATCAAGAATAATATCAAGATGCAGCTGACCCATTCCGTAAACGGTAGACTGCCGCGTCTCGGGATTATAAGTGTAATGAATGGTGGGATACTGCTCGCTGTAACGGTGCAGAATTTGTCCCAGCTTGTCGTCATCCTTCTTATTGGCCGCACTAATTGAGTAGCCGAAAACAGGGCTCGGAAGATTTATCAAGGGAATCTTCAGTCTTCGGGATTCATCACAGAGGGTATGAATGGTGGTCGTCGATTCAAGTTTCACCAGAACCCCGATATCGCCACAGCCAATGCCATCACACTCGACCAGATCTTTTCCGATCATTGTGTAGGTCTTCCCGATTTTTTCATACTCGTTGCAGTCGGTGTTGAGAAGCTCTGTGTCGGGTTTAATCTCACCGGCGAGTACCCGCACAAAGGTGAACTTTCCCGAGAACTGGTCAAAATAGGTCTTCCATACAACTGCAGCTACGGGTGCGGCGGGATCACTGACCGGGTAGCACTCCTCGCCGTTCTTAGAGAGATCGAAGGCTCTGAAGTTCTTCTTTTCAGCCGGTGAGGGCATGAATTTCACGATGAGCGAAACGAGACTTCTTATACCCACCGCCTTTAACGCCGAACCGCACACTACGGGATGCAGCCTGTTTTTTCTAATCTGCTGGCGAATGCCGAGGTATATCTGCTCGGGGTCAAAATCTTTACCCTCAAGAAACATTTCAATAAGGGCATCATCCCCCTCTGCCGCAAGTTCAACAGTTTTGAGCCGCTGCTCATGGACGTGATCAGCAAGATTCGCCGGTATTTCTTCTTTCTGTTCTTCACGAGAATTTGCCGCTTTGGGGCGCACGAACTTCTTCTCGATGATGTCGATGACTCCGCTGAAAGTGCCGGCAGCACCGACCGGCACGGCCGTTACCACAAGATTCGCATGGAGGGTATTCTCAAGGTTGGCGAGGACTCCCTCATAACTGGCACGATCCTGATCCATCTTATTGACAAAGATTATTCTGGGTACATTCATTTCACTGAGAATTCGCCATGCCTTTTCGGTACCTACCTGAACACCGTCGACAGAATCAAGAACGAGAATCGCGGCGTCAGCAGCCTGCACCGCGGCGCGTCTTTCACCGACAAGATCCGCGTGACCGGGGCAGTCGATTATGTTCAGCTTGACGCCCTCTGTTTCGATATACGCAAGAGAGGTGTGCACGGACATTTTTTTCTTTTTTTCTTCAACATCAAAATCTGAGACAAGCGACCCGTCCGCATGCGACCCGATTTTTGCAATGGTTCCATAGGTGTAAAGCAGTGAATCCATCAGTGTAGACTTGCCTGCTCCCGCATGGCCGAGAATTACCACATTGCGAATGTTTTCTGCTGAGTACTTTTTTACCATTACGACCCCCTCTCATTAGTTGTATATCACTATCCGTATGAGCAATCTCAGGTATAAATGAGCGGCTGCACCGGTTAATATACGGTCACATTCCACGACGTACGCTGCTGTATACTGTTGTGTATAATTGACAAACGGACCATCTTCTGCGGAGGGATGATTACCGTCTGTGATGCGGGTTTCGGCTGATCAAGATTATTCACAGGGACATATCTTCCCGCACTTTCATCAACGACATATTTCTTAATGCTAATCTTGTATTCACCGGGCGCCATTTTTTTTACAAATTTTTTATCAATAGTCTCCGGAGAGATCTCTGTCCTGCCGATCTCCTCCCTGTCGACCGAGATCATGTAGTAGCACCGGCTCGACTCATTCGGTGTGATATCACGGATAACGATGATAAAATTTTCTGTACTTTCATCATAAAGTACCGGCTTGACGTTCGTACCACAAGATGCGAAAAAAAACATCAATATGACAGGAACCAGTTTTCTAAACTTCACTAAACTCCTCCGTTATTTTGGAACTATAGTTAACCGGTAGGGCTGTTCGGATCCCTGACTGGTAGTTTCGACAATTATGAACAACCGATCGTTGACGAATTCATTTAAAATCACACTGCCGTTTTCAGTTTCGACAGTACGGATGATATACCCCATGTTATCGGTAACAGAGAGCGTCGAAGTATCGCCGCTGTTATGCGCCAGAGTGATCTCAACTTCGGTGCGCCCCGGCTTCTCAAACAAATAGAAGTCCTTGTCTCCCTTGTACGAGAGGTAACCGTTAACATCCCCGCTCAGGATCCCGGCCTGTTCTTTCGTATCATTCGGTTCATTTTCCGAATTATTCTGTTCACTTGCGATGCCGGCGCGTATGTGATAGTACTGCTCCTCTGCGTCATCCTTTACACTGCCGCGGAGTGCAATATACACCGGAGTCCCGACGCGAACACCCGCATATGTCTCTGCGCTTCCGGCCCCTCCTCCGTTTATCTCGGCGAGTACCACTGAGTCCTTATCAAGCACCGACAGAGTGATATCGAGGCCCGGCGAAGGCATAACAGTAACAGTGCGCAGTACCGCATCAGGCAGCGGGTCAATGCGGTAAACATCCGCATCATTCTCCGGCTGAATAGCTCCTTTCATGGTTGAGACAAGAAGGGTTGACTCATCAACAACGTTATTCGGCTCCAGTTCAACGCCCTCTTCGTAGCCCTTAAGCATAATCTGCAGGGTGTAAGGTTCTTTATAGTTAACTCCGTAATTCTTCGCAAAAAGACGGATATAAAAACGTCCGTTTGCGCGAATCCCCTGCCCGCTGATACGTTCGGGTGCTCCCATTCCCGCCGCATCGGTTCTCACCAGTACACGCCCGGTTCCCGAAATAATTTCGATTGCCGAATCGACGCCCGGAACGCCGCTCACCTCGATGTCGGCCATTGTCCCCCCTTCGGAGGAATCACAGGAAAAATAGTCGTACTCTATGAAGCGCGCCTTCGGATCCTTGTTCTGCTTATTAAAACTCTGGGAATAAAAACCCTCAATCGGGGTGCCCGGTATGAGGGGGGAAGCTGTCTCCGCCGAATCATTCGGCTCGCGTTCACTTTCACCCCGCAGTTTCGAGATCTGAAAGCGGTATTTTTTTTCACGGTTTCCCGCCGGCTTATCGCGGTCGCCATGACCCACAACAAAAAACCATTTGCCCGGGGTTAACGTCAGTGAGGGGAAGAATTCGGGTGAGGATTTTCGCGCGTCATCAATACGTTTGACAAGGAGCGGCCTGGCCCCCTTACCCGCAAAAATAGAGATATCATGATTTATACCTTTCAAAGCGGATAAAGAGATCGAAACACTTTCCGTTTTTTTGCATTCATAGCTGAATACATCGATATCCTCGGCACTGTCAACGTATCCCTGTACGGTGGAATTGAGCCTGATCGGGGAAGCTTTTGAAAAGCTGTCGTTGGGCTCGTTTTCGCCAGAGCCGCCGAATCCCCCGCATGAGGCAAGAAAAAAAAGGATAGACAATAGAGTGATAAGTCGTTTCATAATTGTTCTGTATGCATCCGGTTCATAATTTGTCCGATACTTTAAATAGTGAACCCTTAACAGTCAATGAATTTTAAAGAAGGCCGGTCATATTATATGCCTCTAAAAAAGATTCTCTCCCAAAGAAAAACCTTTACCGGGTTCCCCCTGCCTTACGGATCAACCGTTGATGCACAAGGAACCAACTTCTCTCTGTTCAGCCGTAATGCGTCGGGGGTAACTCTTGTTCTTTTCTCTGACACCAGCGAAGATGCTGTTGCCGAGGAGATTGAACTTGACCCCGAGATCAACAGAACCGGCCATATATGGCATGTCTGGGTTGAGGGGATCAGCGAGCGGCAGCTGTACGGATACCGCGTAGACGGTCCCTATTTCCCCGAGCAGGGACACCGTTTCAACCGCAACAAGCTGCTTCTTGACCCCTATACGCGTGCCGTTACAGGAAACTTCAACTGGAATATTGCCGATGCGCGGGGATATGAATCACACTCCGGCTCGGGATTTTCAACCAAAGACAGCGCAGCTGGTGCCCCGAAATGTATTGTTCTGTCTCCAAACAGGGAAACTATCCGCAGAATGCCCGAAACCCCCTTTGAAGATCTGATTATTTATGAAATGCATGTGCGCGGATTTACCGTACATCCTTCATCCGGAGTGCACCATGCGGGAAGCTATATCGGGCTGTCTGAAAAGATTCCCTATCTTAAAGAGCTGGGCGTAACCGCCGTTGAATTGCTGCCTATACATGAGTTTGACGAGAATGAGCTTCACACAATAAATCCCCTCACCGGAGAGAAACTCAAGAATTACTGGGGATACAGCTCCCTCTCGTTTTTTGCTCCGCGCGGGCGTTACTCATCATCCGGCGCACTCGGCGAGCAGGTTATCGAGTTTCGGGAGATGGTCCGTAGATTTCATGAGGCCGGCATTGAGGTGATACTTGACGTAGTATTCAATCATACCGCCGAAGGCGATCAACGCGGCCCCACGCTGTGTTTCAGGGGAATCGACAACGCGGTCTACTACATGCTTGAAAATGACCGGAGAAATTACAAGAATTACTCGGGGTGCGGCAACACCTTCAATTGCAATTACCCCCTTGTCCGTGACTTCATAATGGACTGTCTGCGGTACTGGGTGATTGAGATGGACATCGACGGATTCCGTTTCGATCTGGCTTCTGTTCTGGGAAGAGATCAGTCCGGCAATATTCTGGCAAATCCCCCATTGATTGAACACATTGAAGCTGATCCAGTTCTTGCGGGAACAAAAATTATCGCCGAAGCGTGGGATGCGGCCGGTGCATATCAGGTGGGAACTTTTCCCGGAAGATGGGCGGAATGGAACGGGAAATTCCGTGACGATGTGCGAAGATTCTGGCGGGGAGACAGCGGCAGTGTAGGTAATTTTGCAACCCGTATCACCGGAAGCTCTGACCTTTACAGAAATTCGTTGCGTACGCCTCTTCACAGCATCAACTTTGTCACCAGCCATGACGGCTTCACCTTGAACGATCTTGTTTCGTTCAACAACAAGCATAATGAAGCCAACGGCGAAAGCAACCGTGACGGTGACAACAACAACTTCTCGTATAACTACGGCATTGAGGGAAGTATTGTCACCCCGTACATTGAAAAGACACGCCGCAGACAAATCAAGAATATACTGACCACCCTTCTGCTCTCACACGGCATACCCATGATTCTCGCAGGCGATGAGATGCGCCGCACACAGATGGGCAACAACAATGCATACTGTCAGGATAATGAGATTTCATGGCTCGACTGGAGTCTGCTTGAGAAACATAATGATATTTTTTCTTTTGTGCAAAAGCTTATTGCCTTCAGAAAAAATCATACAGTTATTCGCAGAAAAAGATTTACTGTCGCAACTAATTTTGTTGACCCCCAGAGCGACATCACATGGCACGGAAAAAAACCCTTTGCACCTGACTGGTCATCCGCATCATCGTTCATCGCCTGTATGTTCAATGGACGCTCGACGATCGCAGATTACGGAAGGGCGGATATTGACATCTACATTGCCTTCAACGCGTCGCTGTTCAACCTGTCTGTTGAGCTTCCGGCACCTCCCAATGGAAAAGAGTGGAAACGTGTGATCGATACTTCACGTGAATACCCGGATGATTTTATTGAAGAGGGTCTTGCTGAAGCGGTTAAATCGAGGCAGAAGATCATGAGAAAATCAACACTCTTGCTTATTTCGGAGCCGCTGTAAAATGAATGTGACGCTTCTTGTTCTGGCTGGTGTGATTGCGCTTATCCCTCTTCTTCTGTTTCTTTTCGGTTTTTCTCCGGCTCAAAAGCAGACCGACGAAGGTGCTCCCGATTCTCAACGCCTGGACCGCAATCGTGGTGATGAAGGAAAAGATGACGATGCCTTATTTCAGGAGAGCGATAGTGAAATTGAGCATGTGGAACTCGGTAGTGACTTCCGTTTACCGTATGCCGCAAAAGAGATAATCCCCGACAACTCACCCTATGAAATATACCAGAAGACGCTGGAAATTGCCGAAATTCAGGGGAAAAACGGAAACCTTGAGTCTGCAAGAGAACTCTATCAGGGACTTCTTGAGCGTATCAGCTCCAAGGAGATTCGCGAGAGGATTCAGGAGAACATCGATTATCTCGATAACTACCAGCTCATCGCGGCGACAAAGGCAAAAGAGAAACGACAGAAAGAGAAGGACATTGAACTCTCACAGAATGAGATCCGTGTTTCGATGGGGGGAAGAGACTTTCTTCCCGAAAATATAAAAATTGACATAACACCGCCACGTGTCGAACCGCAGATCTCGCTTGATTCTGCAATCGACAAAATATCAGAAAAACTTTCTTTGCTGCAGCCTGCTCTATCCGAGAGCAGCGCCCGTCTGGACGAGCTTGCAAAATACAAAGAGGATCTTGATACTCTTAAGGACGAACTGCGCAGCCTGCACAACCTCAAAGAAGAAACAGCCCGTACCCGCGAAGAGAAGATGCAGCGTGAGCTCGAGGAGCTGCATAAGCTGCGAACTGAAATCGAAAAGGCAAACATCGAACGGCAGAAAAATGACGAAATTTCCCTGCTGCGCGATGAACTTGACAGACTGAAAAAAGAAAAGGAGGTCTCAACCTCATCGGAGAGCGAGCTTCTCAGAAATCAACTTACCAGAGTTCAAACCGAGCTTATAGCGGAACGTCTGCGAAACAGCATCCCCCCTGTTTCATTAAATCCCCCCGCTTATGCAGAGCCGAAGACTGAAGCCGAACCTGAGTCGAGTGTTAATCGGTCGCCAGATGAACCTAATATCAGAAAAGAAGAGTTTCCCCCGCAGGAACAGCCAATTCTTTCAGAATCTCACCATAAGCAGGTTGTTGACCTTCAGGAACATATTTCCCGGCTTACAAGTGAGCTTGCCCGATCCGCCGCCAAAGAGGGCGAAATTGCGGCACTGAAGGATCAGATTTCGCAGCTTAATGAGCGGCTCGAACGTCCCTTTGCCAGTGAGTCTCAGTTTGAGGCGATGAAGCTGGAAATCCGCACCCTTACGCAGGAGCTGGTCGCGAGCGAATCCGCAAAATTTGAAAGCGATGCACTCCGTGGAGAGCTCGAGAAGATGAAATCTGAGCTGTCAAGCGGTCAAACGAGCGGAGAAGCTATTTCGTCGCTAAAAGATGAGATGGAGGTGATGCAGCAGAAGCTGCGCGATGCTGAACAGGGGCGCGAACAGATTGATGAGCTTCGCACTCAGCTTGCGCAACTGCAGCAGCAGAAAGAGGAGGAGTTCCGACGGTTTCAGGAAAGATTATCCGAATTTGCGAACAGCCCGCAATACCCCCGGGACACTGGACAGTTTGATACTGAAGCTGGAAAACTTCGTAACGAAATTGCATCCGACCGCGCAGATAGAAGCCGCGCATCGGATTACCAGCAGAAGCTGAATGACAATATTGAAAACCTTTCTGATCAGATAGGTCAGACATCAGTTCCGGCAAAGCCGATAAGTGACCGGGAAGCAACAGAATCAGCAGCAGCTCCATCAGAAAAATCCGAATCGACCGCTTCAGGTAAACCTCATTATGAGGGCGGGATTTCAGCTGAAACCGAAGAGATCACCCGTATTGAAAAAAAGGGCGAGGACAAGAATGAAGAGTTCGAGACTTTAGAAGATTATATGCAGGGTCCGCAATACGAGCTCCCCTCGGATGATGATATTCTAGAGAAAATTCTTTCGGACTCGCTTAAGCCGAAAGAAAAAGATAAAGAAGACACTGATTACGAAATAAAAAAACCGGAAAAGGAAGAGGAGCAAATAAGTGAAGAGTTTGATATTTCAAGGCTCTTTGAAAAACCTGATAATCAGCGGCCTGAAGATGAAGAGTTTTACGCAAAGTTTCTTGAAAAGACACGTCCCAAGGTAAAAAAAGAGCTGCCCATACTTGATGTGCATTACAAATTTGAAAAGATTCCCGAATCTACAGTGCTGTCAAAGGAGGCAAATGTCATTGAAGAGTCATTCTACAAATACAAGGGTATGCTTGACAAGGCGAACGATTTCATCAAGCGGAGAAAAGTCAAGGATGCATTGAATTATTATGAAGTGATCATGAACCAGGATATTCCGGTTGAATTCAAGAAGATGATCAAACGCAACATTGATGATCTTAATGAATATCTTGATAAGTATATGCTCTCATAATATGATGTTTTATTGATGGCCTCTCCAAAAATAGTTTTTGCTCAGAATAGACAGTATTGTTTATGTAATTTCAATGATTCAAAATGACTTCCGGGCAGTCTGTAGTTGATAAGGTCCATTTTCGAGATTTTCTTATGGTTTAATAAAATTAATATAAAGTTGTCGTTTGTCCGGTGATGCGAACTTCAGTCTGCTACCTCAGATAGTCATCCTCAATCCTTACTATATCATCTTCACCGATATAATCTCCAACCTGCGTTTCAATAATGACCAGCTCCTCATTTGCGCTGTTTCCGAGACGGTGTGCAACTCCGACTGGAATAAAAACAGATTCATTGGGTTGAACCGTACTTATTTTTTCACCGATGGTAACATCCGCACGCCCTCTGACAACTACCCAGTGCTCTGAACGGTGCATGTGCGTCTGCAGCGATAATCGCGTGTGCGGTTTCACGACAGTTTTCTTGATCTTAAATCCGTCATGAGACTCAAGAACTGTAAAATACCCCCATGGCCTGAATACCGTTGTGTGTAAACTGGTAAGAGCAAAATCGTTTGCGTCACCTTTTTTGAGAGTATCGACCACCGTTTTTACCTGTTGAGAAGAGCCCCTTGATGCGACCAGCAGGGCATCTGCGGTATCAATGACAATTGAATCATGAACATTCAGCAGAACAATCTTGCGTTTCGATGAAATCACTAAATTGTCTGTTGATTCAAAGGACATCAGATTACTGTCGACTGTAGAATTATTCTCATCTTTCGGCAGAAGCTCATATAGAGCGTCAAAAGAGCCGAGATCGTTCCATTCAAATTCTGATACGACAGTCGCAACTGTCGAAGATTTCTCCATCACCGCATAATCAATGCTCTCTGAGGGGATGCTCATCATCGCATCATGTGATATAGTCAGACCCCTGCACTTGCCGATTGAAAAACGACAATGAGTTTCAAATGCGGTTTTTGACGCTTGGAATATATCAGGGCGGTAAACGGAAAGTTCTTCAAGAAAAATACCGGCCTTGAACATAAAAATTCCGCTATTCCAGTAGTAATTGCCTTTGCTGATATATGAAGCAGCCAGATTTTTATCCGGTTTTTCTTTAAATGAACTGACCCCGAAAACATCGTCGATAAGCTCTTTCGTCATATCGCATTCGATATATCCGTATCCTGTCTCAGGATAACGGGGGACAATGCCAAAAGTAACCAATTTGCCCCTCATCGCAGCCTCGGTGCCCGCATTTACTGCGCGAAGGTAAGCATCTAAAGAGCCGATCTTGTGATCGGTTGGTGTCACAAAGAGAATTTCATCAGACGATTTTGCCGCGAAAGCGGCAAGAGCAATTGCAGGCGCGGTATTGCGCCCTACTGGCTCAAGAATTGACTGAACATTTCTGTTTTCCGCAACATTCTCAAACTGAGCCAGAGCCATAAATTGAAGCTCCTCATTTGTGACGACGGTGAATGAATCACAAAAGGGTGCGTTTCTGTTAACGGTTTCCTCAAAAAGCGAGCGTCCTTCAAAAAGCGGCACAAACTGCTTGGGGAAAAGGGTGCGGGAAAGCGGCCACAATCTGGTGCCGCTGCCCCCGCATAGGAGCACATTAGTCATTTCAACTTCTGCCGATACTTATATAAGTGAAACCAAGTTCCAGCATCGCAGAGTGCGTGTACTGGTTTCTTCCGTCAAATATGACCGGATCTTTGAGGAGAGATTTTATACGTACAAAATCCGGTTTTCTGAAATGATGCCACTCGGTCATGATAATCAGCGCATCGGCCCCTGAGAGTACATCATAGTTATTGTCGCAATAGGTAATATCAACTCCGTTCAGCAAACGTGTTGCATTTTCAGCCGCTATTGGATCGTACGCCTGAAACGAAGCACCATCAGCTGCAAGGATTTTTATTATGTCAACAGATGGCGCTTCACGCATATCATCGGTCTGCGGTTTAAATGCAAGGCCCCACACCGCAAAGGTTTTCCCCTTGAGATCTTTGTAGTAATTTTTAATTTTTTCAGCGAACCATGTTCTCTGGCGGATATTTACCGCTTCAACGCTGTTCAGAATCTTTGCATCTACGTTGAGATCTTTGGCAGTACGTATAAGCGCTTTCACATCTTTTGGAAAACATGAACCGCCGTACCCGAGCCCTGCATATAAAAACGATCGGCCGATTCGTGAATCAGAACCTATACCATTGCGTATCATCTCAATATTGGCACCGGTTTTTTCACATATCATCGCAATCTCATTCATGAAGCTTATGCGGGTGGCAAGCATACAGTTAGCCGCATACTTGGTCAATTCAGCAGAGGGTATATCCATCGCATAAAAACGTTCGCTGGAGCGGGTAAACGGAGCATAAAGTTCTTTCATCAATTCAATAACCCGTACATTGTCTGAACCGATAATTACACGTTCGGGACGCATGAAATCATCGATTGCATCCCCCTCTTTCAGAAATTCCGGATTGGAAACAACGTCAAATTCAAGCTCGGAACGACCGGTTTCTTTAAGTACAGTGGTGATAGCGGCGCGAACTTTCTCTGCCGTTCCGACGGGTACGGTGGATTTGTTGATTACTATTGTATACTTGTTCATAAAAGTGCCGATCTCTTTCGCGACCTGAAGAACAAAGCTCAAATCCGCGGAGCCGTCTTCGTCCGGGGGGGTGCCCACTGCTATAAAAACAAAGAGCGACTCAGCCAACGCATCCTGGATTGCAGTGGTAAAGTTCAACCGCCCTTCGCGGTGATTACGCATAACTATCTCGTCAAGGCCGGGTTCATAAATAGGAATTATACCCTTTTTAAGATTTTCAATTTTTTTCTCATCGATATCAACGCACCATACATCATTGCCCATATCGGCAAAACAAGCTCCAGTTACCAGTCCGACATATCCTGTTCCAATAACAGCTAATTTCATAACAATTTCCTCTCAATAGTAAAGGGGTATCTGCATAGACTATCAGTTTTTGAATCATCAGAAAACACAGAGAGTGTGCACTTTGTCAGCGCACCAATTTCATCAGACCTACCTGACAAGTCCGTATGAGACAGCAATATATATGCCAAATGATTTAAGTGTGGTTATTCCAGAGCTGTTTACGAATTATTTTGGACGCCCTTTTCGAAATTATCGAATGTGAATCATTCATTAACCCGCATATCCGTCTGGCTGTTTTCAAGCTGCTATAATTGAAAACATATGAAACTGGTCTATCGCAATTGACTTATTTTACAACATCAAATAATTTCTTTTTCAGGATGCATTGATCCTGTTCAGGCGCAGCCTCTACCAGATATTTCAATGAATCACCATCTACTGATTGCAGTGGATGAACATTGCGCACTGCCAGAATCTGCGGATGCGCCGTTGAGGTTATTCGTTCATTATCAGAAAATAAGCGCTCTGTCAGTTTCTCGCCGGGACGAAGTCCGGTAATCCTTACACTTTTGCCCACTTCATAGGGAATGTTATTAAGTGCAAGCATACGTTTTGCTATATCAATTATTCTGTGCGGTTTTCCCATGTCGAGAACAAAGATCTCTTTTCCATCCGCGATCGTCAAAGCGTTGAGCATCAGAAGAGTTGACTCAGTGATGGACATGAAATAGCGCTCCATCGATTCATCGGTAACCGTCAGGGCATCGCCTGAACGGATTTGCCGCATAAATAGAGGTAATACCGAGCCCCTGCTTCCGATGACGTTACCGAAACGCACTGCAGATATTTTTGTTCCGTTTTTTCCCGAACAGGAAAGAGCGAGAAGTTCGGCGACACGTTTCGTCGCACCCATGACGCTTGACGGAACGACAGCCTTGTCAGTTGATACAAGAATGCACTTCCTCACCCCGCTTTCAACACATACCCGAAACAGATTGTTACTGCCGAAGCAGTTATTATGAATAGCCTCATACACATTATCTTCCATCAGCGGAACGTGTTTGTGAGCAGCCGCGTGGAAACAGTAGTCAGGCCTTTCATCTGAAAAAACTTTGCGCAGGTGTTCATAATTGCGGACATCTGCTATATGACAGGAAATTTCACTTTTTGCGCCATGGTACTGGTTCAGGGATGCGGCAAGTTCATACATCGAATTCTCGCCGCGCCCGAGACAGATAAGCCGGCGCACCCCGAGCCTCAAAAGATTTCTGCACAGCTCTGAACCGATACTTCCTCCCGCCCCGGTAACAAGAACCGATGCCGACGAATAGAATTTTGACAGCATCTCAAAATCAATTGATAACTCATCGCGTTCAAACAGATATTCAAATTCAGATGGTTTCAGCTCATTGGAAAGGGGGGATGAGTAGTACTTTACCGCCGTGGGCAGTATATCGACCTCAACTTCGGGACATCCCTGCATGAGGGAGAAAATTTCACGTATTTTTCCGGCAGGAGCCGACGGCAGCGCAATGAGCAGCCTGGATATTTTATTTTGTCTTATAATCGATTCAAGATCGGACCCGGTTCCGAGAACAGGCAGTGACTCAAACAATTGCGATTCTTTTAAGGGATCATCATCGACGAAACCGACGATATCATTGTATTGTCCACGCAATTCTCGCGCGATCATCCGCCCTGCATCGCCGGCGCCGTATATCAGAATCTTCTCATTACGGAGGCTCATCGTACATGTTTCTCCGCAAGATCGATAATCGTCGCGATAATATAAGCAACCTCATTTGGGCTGAGATCGGGATAAATCGGCAGAGAAACCGAACGGTCGAATGCTGAATCAGCAACGGTAAAATTATGCTCACCAGAATGGGCCCGCACGGACGTAAAGCGGTGCAGTGGAATAAAATGCAGCGAGGTATGAATACCGGCTTCTTTGAGCAGGGCGCAAAATTGATCACGCGATATGCTGAAACGTCCGGCATTAAGTTTGAGTACGTACAGATGGTGTGAGGAGTGCATCCCTGCTCCTTCGCGCATAATTTCAAAAGAGGGGTGTGATTCAAACGCGCGGTCATAGCTTGCGGCGATTCTCTCCCGCTCCTGTTGTGCACTCTCGTATCGCGCAAGCTGTGAGATACCCAGGGCAGCGGCAATATCGGTCATATTGTATTTGTAACCGGTTTCCAGCACATCATAGTAAGGCGAGCCGTCCGCCGCATACCGTTTCCATGCGTCCTTTGATATTCCGTGCAGGCGAAGACGCCGTATCCGGTCCGCACGCGAGCTGTCGGAAAGAGTCAGCATCCCCCCCTCGCCTGTCGTGAGTGTCTTTGTCGCATAAAAACTGTAACAACCGTAATCGCCGAAAGTGCCGCACATCTTTTCGTTATAATACGAGGGAAATGCGTGAGCCGCGTCTTCGATAATAACAAGATTATGCGCCCGGGCGAGGGCGCAGAGCGAATCCATCTCACACGGCATCCCGCCGAAGTGAACCGGGATTATCGCCTTTGTTTTTCTTGTGACAGCCCTCGCGCACGACTCGATATCGATGGTGTGCCTCTGTTGTTCGACATCAACAAGAACGGGTGTTGCACCGGTATAGATTATACTTTCGTACGTGGAGACAAAGGTGGTAACGGGAATTATCACCTCATCGCCCGGACCGATGCCCGCGTCAACGAGTGCAAGATGCAGCGCGGCTGTGCATGAGACAAGTGAGATGGCGGCGGGAGCTTTACAGACGCGCGCGAACTTCTCTTCAAATTCAAAACAACGGGTGCCCATGGTAAGCCAGCCGCTCTCAAGTACCGAGGTTACGGCGGATATGTCGGATGGTGTTATCTGCGCCTTGTGAAAGGGGATCTGCAAGGGACTACTCCTTCAGCGGGGAATCGGCGGAAGCTGCCCGCTGCCCGGAAAAAAAATCAAAAGTACGGGAGAGACCCTTTTCAAAACCGCAGAGAGGCTTCCACCCCTCATTCATGAGACGGTTCACAGATGAGTAGGAGTGACGAATCTCACCTGTTCGCTCAGGCGCGTAGGCGATCTGAGAGGACGACGAAGCCATCGAACAGATCTGCCTCACGATCTCGTTTATGGTGATAGCCGTTCCATACCCGATGTTGTAAGTATCATACACCAGTGTATCTTTCTTTAACAGGTATGCGATCGCATCCGTGAGGTCTTCGACATATATGAAATCTCTCGTCTGTTCGCCGTCACCGTAGATGGTAATCGGCAGATTATCAAGAGCGCGTGTCATGAAGATGGGAACTGCCGCCGCGTAATGAGAAGCAGGATCCTGGCGGGGGCCGAATACATTGAAGAAACGGAGATTTACGGGACGGTAGCCGTGGATGCGCGCAAAATAGCGATTATACTGCTCTCCGGCGACCTTGGTTATTGCATAAGGGGACATCGGCTCGGGAGTCATTGATTCAACTTTGGGTAATTCAGGCGATTCGCCGTATACGGCGGCAGAGGATGCGAGAAGAAAACACTCGATAAGCGGGGCTGCCTTCTCAAGCAGTGCGGCCAGCGCAACGGAATTTATCATCTCGGCATAAAGGGGCTCTTCAACCGAGCGCGCGACGGAGACGCACGCCGCGAAATGCAGAATATGCGTCACGCGGTGTTTTTTTATGATCCGGATCATCTCTTCAGTATTACGAATATCGGCGTCATAGAAGTTAACATTTTTATTTTCGACATTCGAACGCTTTCCCGACGAAAGATCATCAGCGACAACAATTTCAAATTCATCAGAAAATCGGTCTATGCAGTGAGAACCGATAAAGCCGGCTCCCCCGGTAATAAGCATTGATTTCATCTTCCACCCTGTCCGAAAAGCATGGTTCTAATGGTGCGAAATAATATAATAAGATCGAGACCCGGCGAAAGGTGCTTCATATAGTAGAGGTCATACTCCAGCTTGTTCTTTGCATCCTGCACGCTGGCACCGTATGGATAGTTTATCTGCGCCCAGCCGGTCACCCCGGGTTTAATCATATGGCGAAGTGAGTAATAAGGAATATCTTTTTTCAGGGTTTCGACAAATTCAGGGCGCTCAGGCCGGGGGCCGATGAGCGTCATTTCACCGCGCAGAATGTTGAAGAACTGCGGCAGTTCATCTATCCGCACTTTGCGTATGAATGAACCGAAGCGGGTCGTTCGCGTATCTTTTTCTTTGGCCCATACCGCGCCATGCAGCTCGGCATTCTGCACCATCGAACGGAATTTGAATATGGTGAAAAGATTCTCGTTGATACCCACTCTTATCTGCCGGTAGAAGATCGGTCCCGGGGATTCAAGTTTAATTATAACGGCAGCAATGAACATGAACGGAGATGAAATAATCAAACCGGCAATCGCGATGACTATATCGAATATTCTTTTGAATCGCTTATTGTATTCATTTGTATGGATTCCCCTGAACGAGTTGAAGATCAGCCAGTAATCGTTGATGAATTCTACCGGAAGATTTTCATGAATCATTTCTACGAGCTCCGGGATGTCATAAATGTAAATACCTTTCATTTTAGCCCGGAGAATTTTGCGTTCGATGTCGCCCTTTACCAGCGAGCGCTCGGAGACGATTATCGCGTCGGGCCTGGTGAGGTTGACAATATTATCGAGATTGCGGTATTCTCCGAGATTGATAATTCCGAAGTCTTTCTTGGGGCCGATATAGCCGATTATATCGCAATATTCGCTCTGACGCAGAATTTTGACAATCGTGGCGACATCATTTGAGTCCCCGACTATCACAAATTTCTTTTTGGGAATACGTTTGTTGAGCACGGTAATGAAGAACAGATGCCCCACACCGATGAAAAAATAGGAAAGACCGATCTGAATAAGCCAGATTCCCCTGCCGAAGGAAATTTTAGGGAAAAGGTAAAAGAAGGTTGCCAGCAAAATCGCAATTACCAGATAGGCGGCGGTATACATGATAAGAAAATTCAGGCGTGACTGACGGTATTTAATATTATACAGATCAAAAATGTAGAGGATGAGCGAATAGACTATAAGTATGAAGTAAAGATGAATATCAAAAAATGCGACGTAATGTTCAATTTTTAAAGCTGAGAAACGCAGAATCGGGGCGAAAAAGGCTGATAAGATTATTATCACGCAATCATAAAAAAAGATAAGAATCTTCATTCGCGAGCTGATCTGGGTTAACATAACACTCTCTCTTGCTCAATAGATCACCCGCACGGACTGAAATTGTCAAGAAGGAACTTTACAAAAAAATAACCGTGTTGGAAAATTTTTACCGCAGACCCTTGTCAGAAAATTCCTTCGAGAGAACTGCCGAAATGGATGCGCCTGATAACCTCTGAAAGAAGATCGGCAACGCTCAGAATTTCAAGCTGCTCTGTTTGCGGAAGACTCTCCCGCTTCAGAGGAATAGTGTCGGTGAAAATTATTTTTTTGAATTCAGCCTGTATCAGCCGGTCAAGCGCATTATCCGAAAAGACGGGATGCGTGCAGACACAGTATACATCACGCGCACCGCGCTCCCTGAGCGCGGAAGCCGCATTAATAATTGTTCCGCCGGTATCGATCAGGTCATCAATGATAAGACAGTTCTTGCCGTCAACATCTCCGATCACGTTCATTACCACGCTCTTGTTCGCCTGCGGCCGGCGCTTGTCGATTATAGCAAGTCCGGCATTGAGCTGCGCGGAGAATGAACGGGCGCGGTGTGTTCCCCCCGCATCGGGAGAAACAACGACAAGATCCTCAATCGCGAGTTCACGTACGTAGTTGAGAATAATCGGTGCCGCATAAATATTGTCGACGGGTATATTAAAGAATCCCTGAATCTGGTTTGAATGTATATCAATGGTGACCAGACGGTCAAGTGAGACGCTCTCAAGAAGATTCGCCACCATTTTCGCCGAGATGGGAACCCGTGGTTCCACTTTGCGGTCCTGGCGTGCGTAGCCGTAATAGGGAACGACCGCAGTAACACTCTTTGCCGAGGCGCGTTTCGCGGCATCGATGAGCAGAAGCAGCTCCATCATGTTGTCGTTGACGGGTTTGTTGGTTGACTGGATAATAAATACATCGGAGCCGCGGATGCTCTCGCCTATTTTGACGAATATCTCGCCGTCACTGAAGCGTGAACACTCCACAGGTGTAAGCGGGATATGAAGATTATCGACAATCTTTTCAGCCAGAGCTCTATTTGAATTTCCGGTCAAGACCTTCAATCTGTCCACAAGCGGCTCCTTACCTGTACGGGGGGAAGTTTCTTCTTGTCTGTGACATTGGCAGTAAGTGCCCCCTGTTGTGAAATACTTTTTGTTACAAAATCTTCATTTTTTATAATTTTGCCTTCAAAAGTCTGGTGAATCACATTTTAAATAATAAAGTGAGTTTAGTAATAGAAACAGAGGTTCACGAATTGGAGGTAAATTGCCCGTGCTCCCTGACCGAGGCCCTGATCTTTTCACACTCTTCGGCTGATGCCTCGGGAGCACACTGGGCGCTCGATCGCTCCCATCGAGAAAGCCATTCACGATCGAGAAGCGATGCCTCCGTATCGACCGCCTCGCGGCAGCTGTAAGCGATGGTGGTATCGTTCTTAGGGCCGGTTGCGGCACCCTTTGCCACCCAGAATCCCGCAGCCAGAAGGGCGCTTCTCACCTGCGTGGACGCACTGTAGGTGAGAAGTTTTGCCGGTTTTTCGCTGCAAAGTTCAAAAACTTTTTTAAAATGAGGGTACGTCCAGAGATCCTGCGCAACCCGCATCGAAAACATGTCATACAGAATTGCGTCCGGCCTCTGCGCACTGTGCATCATCGTGCAGAAATCACCCTTCAGAAGATGCCAGTTGACGAGACCATCGGCACTCTGCCATTTCCCCTTTTCAAGTATCGCACGGGGTGCCGCGTGGCGGACATGCGTGAACAGAGGGGCATTCTTGAGAGCGAGAAAAAGTGAGTCCGTATCGTTCTCAAAACTGACGATGTGCAGCGGCCGTATACTTCCATTATCTCTGATCATTTTTTCCGCTTCGAATACAAGGGCCATGGCGTTACTCGCCGCCCCCATGCCGACATCCCACACGGTGTATTCAACATTGCCGCCGCTCAGAAAAATTTCAGCGGGGTGCAGCTGCTGCACATAAAGATCGTCCGCCTCGCGTACCGGATCGTTGACCGAGTGCATCACCTCTCCGGTGGCGCGATCCCTGATGCAGAAGAATCCGGCCGCATTTTTGTGCAGCTCATAATTACCGTGAGAGGTGAGATTTTTGGGTTTCTTCGGCCCCTTCGGGTGCTTCTTGGGGTACTCGCGCTCCTCTGAGCCGATTGCCTCTTTTTTTTCACGATAATATGCGGGAAAGCGATTGCCGATTACGGCCGATCGCATCTCCTGCATAAGCTGTTTGTAAAAATAGAGATTGTGCTGTGAGAGAAGATGCGCGCCGAAATGCTCATCGCACTTGACCAGGTGGTGAAGAAATGCGCGGCTGTAGGTGGCGCAGGTGGGACATCCGCACGCACGGTCCAGCGCGCTCTCGTCGTGCTTATATACTCCGCGCCGAAGCTCGAGCTTTCCACTCGATGTCCACGCCGCACCCTGCTGCGCGAGAGACGTCGGAAGGATGCAGTCGCACATATCGATACCGCGGTGCACCGCTTCCAGCAGATCAAGCGGAGTCCCCACTCCCATCAGATACCGGGGAAGCTCCCGCGGCAGCTGCGCCGCAGTCAGTTCGGTGGTATCCTTGCGCTCTTCGTCAGACTCACCTACGGCAAGTCCGCCGATCGCGAAGCCGTCAAACGCAAGCGAGGTAAGCTGCTGCGCACTTCGTCTGCGAAGGTCGCTGAAACATCCCCCCTGCACTATCGCAAAAATCGACTGTGCACTCTCGCCCCGTGCCGAAAGCGAGCGCTCGGCCCAGCGTGCGGTGCGCTCCAGCGCGATCTCACACTCATCTTTCGGGGCGCGCGAAGAAATGCACTGGTCGAGCACCATCATGATGTCGCTGCCGATGGCGCGCTGCGCCGCGATGCACGTTTCAGGGCTGAGCAGAAATTCGGATCCGTCGATATAGCTTTTTACGTACGCCCCCTCATCCTTGAGGGTAAATGATTTTGCGAGAGAGAAAATCTGGAATCCCCCCGAATCGGTGAGTATTGAACCATTCCATTGCATGAAGCGGTGAAGACCGCCGTAATCGGCAAAAAATTGCGCGCCGGGACGGAGCATAAGATGATAGGTATTTGCGAGCAGTACCGGGTATCCGATATCGCGCACCGTTTCGAGGGTCTGATTGCGAAGCGCGCCGCAGGTCGCGACCGGCATAAAAAGAGGCGTTTGGACGGTCGAATGGGCGGTCGCAAAGGTGGTCGCGCGCGCGGCGCTTCCGTCACATTCGGCATCGATAGTAAATTGGAGACGTTTCGAAATCTGCATCAGAGGTCCTCTTGTATGCCTGTCGTAAAGCGGTATGTTGAAATCATTCATGATTGATCCGGGTGCTGCCGGAAAATGAAGAGCATTTGCTCAAAACCGGATTAAGATCAGTATGTCAAATGACGATTGGCAGTACGATTTTGTAAAGGAGATTTGTGCAAATTACGAATCCCCCGGGTCCCTGCACTTCAATCTTGAAGTTGGGCTTGCGCATAAACGAAAGAAAAAATGGCGTGTACATTTTACGGCGCTTCTGCATCGTGGTTTCTGCTTTCCAATAATGCGCATAACGGGGGGAAGTTGTGGACAAAAATCACACTCCAGACAGCAGCACCACATTTGCAGAGCTGTGCCTGCGTGAGGCAGGTCTCATCGCAAAAAAACACGGACGTCCCGCGGAACCCTTTACCCATCTCTCTTATGACGATGAGCGTGAGATAAAGATGCGCGCCTTCAGCGCATTCTGCGCCGCGGAAAAACTTGAAAAACCTGAAGCACTCGTTGCGGCACCGAACCCGCGCAACTACCGCACCACCTCGAAGCGCCGCATGAAAATAATCAACGGCCGCGCGCGCCTCATCTGCGATATCGACGAACCCGAACTGGTCTCGCGGCTCGAGCCTGAGAACCACAGCAGAATTTTCGCAGAGTGCGAATCGCTTCTGCCCGATATCTCCCAGAAGGTCGCCGCGAACTTAAATTTCTGCATTGTGCGCGGCGAAAGCGAATGCGCCGTCATATTCAACCTCGCGCGCGTAGACCGGCAGACGGTTCACGCGATGACACAGCTTGCCGAGCTGATCAGGGCTGCCGTCCCGGCACTGGTATCGGCCTTCATATTTCATGACCCCTCCCGCTCGAAGTATTATCTCGAGGCCGAGGCCGTCAACGAAAACTCTTTCAAGAGGCTCTTCGGTCCGAGGGTACTTCGCGTACGCGCGGGGGGGATGCTCTTTCAGCACCACCCCCTCTCCTTTTCTCAGGTCAATGCGCAGGTCGCCGAAAAGATCGCGCAGAAAATTTCTTCATATTTCGGCACTCGCGGGGATGCGCTTGCCGATCTTTACTGCGGCTACGGCTTTTTTTCATGTCTGGTGGGCAGTTCCTTTCAGACGATTACCGGCATCGACAGTGCGCGCGAGTCGATAGCCAGCGCGAAGGAGAATGCCGGCCATCTGTGTAAATCTTCGCGCAACGCTTTCTATCTTCACTCGATTGAGGCGAAGGTTATTGAGGATCTCATCCCCCCTTTGCGGGGTGAAGTCTCGATGATTCTTGACCCCCCCCGCAAGGGGTGTGCCAGAGGGGTGATAGCGGCGTGCGCGCAGGTTCGTCCCGTCAGAGTGGCCCACCTCTTCTGCGGTGCGGAACAGATCGCCCGGGAGTGTTCACTCTGGCGTACGGAGGGATACCGTGCAAGCGAAATTATTCCGTTCGACATGTTTGCCGGGACTACTTCGATCGAGACACTTGTTCTGTTTGAGGTGCAGAGGAAAGCGTGAAACAAAGATTCAAGTTTCCCCCCTCTTGGTGTCGAAAATAAGAGAAGCGGATTAGTGCGCAGTTCAGCCGTGTCAATCGGCTGTACTTCGCAGTTATTCGTCTTTATGCGGAGGGAACATGTCGCGAATTACTGTCAGCGTGGTGCTTTTACTATCATTATTGAGCGCGTGCTCAATCGATGAATTTGATTTTTTACCCCAATCGAAGAATAATGAGAGTATTCCTCAAAAAGCTGAGGGAACTATCGAGTATTGCAGCGGCTATGTCGAATCCGATGGAAAGCCGCTGGTCGCCGGTGACCGCATTGATACCGGCAGACGCATAAAAAGCGCAGCCGGCGCAACCTGCGATCTCCTTTTTTCAACCGCATACCTTCGTCTTGCCGCGAACAGTAATCTTCTGGTCCGCGACTGGCAGAATCAGAAAGATCGAAAACTGCTCTATCTTGAACTTGAAAGCGGACTCATTGCCTGCAAGGGGTTTCACGAAGAGGCTTCCGGGCTTCTTATCACAACGCCGAGCGCAGTGATTTCAGGCGGGGATGCACAGTTCTCAGTATTGACCGATGCCTATGGTACGACAAAAATAAGCGTTCAAAACGGAACGCTTATCGTTTCAAAGCGTATCAGCGCGTTTGACAAAGAGCCCTCAACGCTTATTGACAGAGGATTTCCGGTCAGAGGCGGTACGTATATCATAATTACCCCCAAACAGCGCGAAGGTGCGGAAAACGCCTACTCGGAAGCGAAAAAGAAACACACGCTTCCCGCAAGCGCGCTGGACGAGATACGCCCCGCGCTTGCGATTACCGATAAATCGCGCGGAAATCTCGATTTTGCTGAATTCAAGGGCGAATCAGTTACCATTGACACCGCAGGAATTGACGAACCGGTAAAGAAGGGTGTTGATTATTCAAAAAACGGATCACTGACTGTCACCGCCACCGACATCTACCATTCATGGGGGGGCAAGATTATCTGGAAAAGCCCTATCACCGCAGGGCCCCTGCGAAGCGGCGCCTATACGCTTGTGGCAGGCAACGATCGCGTCTACTGTGCGACCTCCGCCGGCCATGTTGTCTGGTCTAAAAATATCTCGTATATCAATGAAATGAGTATGCAGGGCCGCACTCTCACCGTAGAGACCTCATACGGTACACTCGGCATTTCAGTTCCCGGGGGACGGCTCTTCGAGTAATTGTGAGCCCTTGAAAAAACGGATTGCCCTTTTTTCCGGGAGAACTTGAAATCGCCGTACTTGATACCGGTATAATTCTGGGCTGCGGGCATGTTGCGCCCGAAAGGATTTACGAGTTGATTATGCATGAATAAGATCAAGAGCATCGTTGCCGCCCCTTTATCACTCTGCCTGATCGGGATTCTGCTGGCACTTTTTCTCATTATCGGGGGAACAAGGATTCTCTACGGTATACCTTCAGGCGCGATCCGTCTGGCTCCGCAGGGCACAGTCGTTTCTCCCTCCGGCACCCGCCACATTTCCCCCCCTTCATGGTATCTGAATGCTACCGGTAAAAAAAAGTACATCTCCGGTGTGTATACCTATCAAACAGAGTTCATAAAACCCGCAAATTGCAGGGCGAATGACCTGACCCTGGTCGTACCCTATATCGGAGGGACAGCGATCACTGTTTCTGTCAACGGCATCTTCGCGGGATCGCAGGGGGATATGCTGACGGGCAACTCCAATATCTGGAATTCGGCCAAACTCTTCGACCTGCCCCCTGAGGCCGTAGGCGAAATTAACATTCTTGAAATTAAGATTTTCGGCCTTTACGAGGCCGGTCTGGTAAAAGAGCCCTATCTTCTCCCGCGCAGTGAAAACAGGGCTCATCTGTGGATGCTGCTTTTTCTGAGCGAACAGCTGGTCTGGCTTCTGTGCGGCTCAATATTCGTGATGGGGTTTGTGGTACTCTTTACCGGTTTATCAACACTGCCCCGTGTCGACGCCCGTCTTCTGCTGGGTGTTGCGGCAATCATGACGGCTCTTTTCATGAGCGACTTCCTCACCTTCAGCTATCTTGCACCGCCGGTCGCGGGCTTTCGACGCATGAATGTGATTCTGAGACATCTGGCAGCCCTGTTTTTTCTCTGGGGATTCGTTGTACTTCTTGAGAGAAAATTCACCCTTTTCCCCAGGATATTTGTGATTTCACAGGTGCTGTCAATAATAGTTATTCTTTTCCCCGTCAGCATGATTGATCTTAAAAATGTGTATATTTATACCTATTTGACCGTACTGCCGCTTCCGGTGTATCTTTTTATGATACTGCTTCGAAACAGACAGATACGTTCTGGTCACTCGATTCTTTTAAGCGGTGTAAGCATTGCCCTGCTGTGTGTCATGCATGATGTGCTGATTGAATTTTTATCTGAATCATCGATTTATATATCCCATTACGGTTTTATGGTCATGGTTCTTCTGACTACCGCTTTTATCGTGCTTGATTTTATCCACAACTACCGGCAGCTTCTTTTTGAAAAAAGCAGGGCTGAGCTTTACCGTGAAGAGAGCCTTCGCGACCCGATGACTCGAGTCTTTAACCGAAATATACTTCCGTTTATACAGCAGAGCCTTACGGGCTCGTTTGCGATCCTGATTGTTGATCTTGACGATTTTAAGTGTATCAACGATACCTACGGTCATCACACGGGAGACAATATCCTGAAGGATATCGTCGCTGTGATGTGCAGGGTATTCCGCCATAATGACTATATCGTCCGTTTCGGCGGCGATGAATTTCTTGTTATTCTGCCCCGGTGTCCAGAAGCAAAGACTCATCGACTCATCGAAATACTGCATGACGAAATCGCCTCCACAAAAGTGACGGTCCAGGTACAATCCTCCCTTGACAACAGCTCCGATGATGTGCATGTCGCATATTCGGCCAGTATCGGCATGGCATACCGGCAGGGTGAAGGAGAGATTTCTCAAAAGCAGTTTCAGGAGATTCTCGCGGCCGCGGATACCGACATGTACTCAGCGAAGCGTAAAAAGAAGGTGTAATGCAAGGCAACCAATCCAAGTCCTGCAAGTACCGGCGTTTTCTCACTATCTGGGCTCTGATACTGCTTCTGAATTCTGCCGCTATTTTCGCCGATAATCCCCCGGACGGACAGAATAAAATGATGACGGTGGGCCTGATCACTTCTTCGGTCTCACCCTATGTAGAAATTTCAGGCGGGCCGGCGCTTTTCACCTTTACTTCGGCCGCCGAGTGTGCGTTCGGACTTTTTGCAGGCTACGATTGGATCGGCGCTCAAAGCGAGTTTGTGCATACAACAAAAAGTGATCAGGACAGCGCAAAAAGCAGCAGACTGTTCGGCTCAATAACTGCCACCAACAACCGTTTCTATAACAAACTTTCCGGAACACAGATCAAGGGTACGTATCTTGATCAGCTTGAAGACTCATCCGATAGTTATTATCCCGATATGGAGGTGCGTCAGATTTCAGATTCAGTGCTCTGGTTATTCAATGATACGATTTCGCTCAAAAATATCTACCTGGGAACTGAAGCGGCAAAACAAAGCGGCGGGTCACTTATTACAGGAGCCTCATGTGACTATATTTCCATAACCAGCAAAAAAAACCTCCTCGCAGATGAGAATTCGGCCAGTCTGGAGGATACCTACTATACTTTCAATAAAGTCTCATATGCCGCAGTTTCCCCCCTCTTCGGCGCGATGTACAATTACACCTACCAGTCTGCATGGAACCTCGCCTTCGGGGGATGCATCGGCCCCTCACTGGTTAAGCGTTTCGATATCGAGAAAAATCAGGGTGGCGGCTCTCTGAAAATCTACGGCTTCGGAAAGATTCTTTATACGGTCGAAGCCGGCTACACCGGGGGAAACGCCTTTATTTCACTCATGCTTGATGGTGCAGCTACTCCCGGCTGCGATGTGAACAGCGGATACCTTTGTCTGTTCAATGAAGTCAAACTCACCGCAAAAGCGGGATTTCGTTTCTGATTTTCCGTCAGTTTAAAAAAAAGTCACAAATTAATTAAAGAAAAACTGATCCGTGTCCGACAAGTAGTTCATGGGGAGCAGTTGGTATGTCCCTCCCGATAATGCCAGGTTCCCTGCACTGCGCGTCTTAACTCGCAGAGAAGGCAGAATAGCCGCCCAGCTATTCTGCCCTCTCTCCTGCGAGGATGCACTTCTGAAACAACCCTTGTCAGACAGGTAACCATTAGCAGGAACGTCTAAAATAGACTTTATATATTCCGGTGGGCGCAAAAAAAATAAATATAGCTATTATCTGATAATGCTGATTTTACAGGCGGCTGTAAACTGGTCATTGTAACTTGCGGTTATCAATAACCCGATGAAAAACTCATTACAATCTTTTCTTGAGGTGGTTTTCGGAATCTCCTTTTAGCGTTGCGGATGGGAACATGAAGAGCAGTTTCATTGCGTCGAAGATACTTCTGATCACTTTGCCCGTTCTCATTTTCTGCCTGATATACCTCCCCTTTTTATTACAGAAACCATTGATCATCTTCCCGGGAAACTCGACATTCGGCTACAGAGTCACTGACAGAAATGACGGGGGAATGTCCGTCATAACAGACGAAGTCAATATGCCCGGTGAAATCGGCATAAGCTATGTGCTAAAAGAGGGGTATCCCTTCCCTTACGTGGGGCTTGGAATCTTTCTTTCGGCACAGCAGGATCTTTTTCTGACACGGAATGACTCACTTGTTATAGAGGCAAGATCCGGCCGCAGGACATCACTGAAGGTCAATCTGATGACTGACGTCAAAGATCCGGCAGAAGATTCCACCGTAAAAGAAAGAGGAAAGAAAAACGGCAAGCCATATATATTCCCTTTTTTAAGCCTGAATGAGAAATCTGCCGGAAAACAAAGCGGAGAATTACCAGTTGGCGGCAATATATCAAAACCTTCATACAGCTATTTCACCTCGGTGATCGACGTGGAATACAAATACAGAAAAATCGTAATACCCGCATCGGATTTTTTTGTTCCCGAATGGTGGTTAATAAAAAATAAAATAAATAAAACAGAAAGCGGAAGGGTTTACAATCACCCTTTGAAAATAGTCGAGATACTTACCAGTTCTGTAGATATTCTTGAATCACCGCTTGATTTCAGAATACGGTATATCGCCATAAAGCGCAATACCGTATTCCCTCTGTACTGCGCACTGATTTCCTCGGCACTGACTTTTATCGCTCTTCTCCTTTTTTCACAATTTTACCGTTTTCAAAAAGCCGTGCATGAGGCGCAGAAAACCATTAGGATGCACAAGAACCTTGATCTCGGCAACGAACAGGAGTATCAGGCAGGTAAACTTTTCGATTACATGTCTGCGCATTACCTGGATCCTTACATCACGGTGACTCAGGTAGCGGAGGATCTTGACATTTCAGTTTATAAAATTCCCAAAATGATTTATCAATACACATCTCTTTCATTCAAGCAGTACTTGAATCTCCTTCGGATTGAGGAAGCGAAAAAACAGCTGATAGACAGTGACAGCAAAATCATAGATATCGCCTACGCGCTGGGATACAATTCCATTGCCCATTTCAATAAACAGTTCAAATTGCATGCGTCAATCTCTCCGAAAGAATTCAGAAAGAGAAAATAAGTGCCGCAGCCGGGAAAAAAACTCCTCACGGCAAAAGTGTATGTTTCTTCAAAATAAGAGGCAGTAATAATTCCGGATTAATCGAGTAATCGGATCATACGATGGTCATGAATTATTCGGAGGAAGTATGAGATGTATTGCAACAGCGGTCTTAATTACCGCAATGTTCTTCTCCTGCTCGAAAGCTGAAGATCGGTCGGATGTTGCGGGAACTCCCGGACAAAAGAAAATCTGCGCCCTGACTTTTGATGACGGACCGAGTGCGGATGCGGAACTCACCGCGCTTGTACTTGATAATTTGAAGAAGCACGATGTCCGCGCAACGTTCTTTCTCATCGGTAAGAATCTGAACGCTGACACAAAGCCTGTTGTCCAACGCATGGTCGCAGAAAAACATCAGATCGGAAATCACGGGTGGAGCTCTGACAAAATGACGTTCATGAGCGCCGAACAGGTGAAGGACGCTGTCAACAGAACCAATGCCGTGATAAAACAGTACTCAGGAGTCACTCCGAAATTTTTCCGAGCGCCTCATCTTGCCGCAAACCGAATCATGTACTCAGCGATTGATCTTCCCTTTGTCAGCGGAGTTCTCGGGTACGACTGGCGGGGAGGCGGCTGCGACACGGAAGAAAAGATTGTCGAAAAAATTATGGGGACAGTGCAGGACGGGGCAATCATTCTTCTGCATGATGTCCAGCCCAAACCGCATCCCACTCCCGGGGCGGTAGATGCTCTCATAATTGAACTCAAGAAACAAGGCTATGAATTAGTGACCCTGAGCGAGCTTTTCAAACGCAAGGGCATCAAACCCGATGCTTCGTCGGAATTTATGTATGTCTATGTAGAGTGATCAGCGTGATTCGCCGAAGAGCCGCTCGACGTACGCCTGTTCTTCGGCGTCGATGCCGAGCCCTTCGATATGAACAGCCGACCCTGTACGGGATGCGATACGGGCAAGCGAATCATAGAGGCTCATGCGGACTTCGCGGCTTTGATCCGGCAGAAGTGCCGTCAGAAGGGGAATCTCACGGGCACTGCCCGACTCACCGAGAGCGCGAACCGCACTTTTTTTCAGCGTTACATCGCTGCTGGAGAGAAACTGAACAAGAAAACCAGAACTCACTGGACTGCCGATCTCGCCGATTATGCCGAGTATAAGCGGCGTGGTCTGCTGATCAGCCTCTTTAAGTGCGGAATACAGATACGGCAGTGCATTGTGCCCGATAGTGATACAGAGAGTCTGAAGCGTCGTGAGAAAAAGAAGAGACCTTCCTTTGGCCTCAGCCAATTCCTTTATGATGTCCGGAAGCACACTTGCCCCGAACGACAGGATAAGTTCCTCAACGAGATGGCGCACGATGACACTGCCATGCATCAGCAGTGAAAAAAGCTGATCGAGGATTTCGAACCGCATAAGATGCGCATTTTTCACATGTGTGATCAGATACGCCAGAAACTCACTGTCGGTATCTGAAAGAAATTCGTACAGTACGCGCCTGCTCTCATCACTATCATTTTTTGTAAGGAACAGTACAATCGACCTTTTGAAGGCGGCATCATCATCATTGACAAAGTGACAGAACAGAGAGAGAGAACCGGGAGCAATTGTCACTTTTTCCCATTGGGAGGATAGCGCGAAGTAGAGATTCTCTTCGTTAACGTTTGAGAACTGGTAAGACAGCGAGGACAGCATTTGCACCGTATGCTTTCTGATGATTGAGTGCGGTGAATAGAGAAGCGATACAAGAAAGAGACCCTCCTCGCGGGGGGCGATCCTGAACAGTGCTTCAAGGGATTCAAGGCGCGCGATGGAATTGCCGGTAATCTTGCTGCGCAAAAGCGGAAGTGCTTCGGTATCACCGATATCCGCAAGCGCCCGTGCGAAAATCGGGTTGTCTGTTCTCTCAAAGAGAAAGCAGAAGGTGGGTACGGCGCTCGTCTCTTTTATTTCACCGAGGGCGCTCACCACGTTGTACTGGATCTCACCCTTATCGTCATAGATCTGATTAAGAAGGTATTTTGAAGCGATCCTGCCGATAGAGGCAAAAGCTCTCGCCAGATGGCTTTTTTCTTCAATTGAAAGATCTGAGCGCGAGACAAGTATATCAAGCAGATAACGGATACTGTCCTCTGTCTTGATCGTCGAAAGAGAAATGGCCGCTCTTTCAAATGAAACACCCCTGGCGGAGGTCAGTTTGCTGTAATACCAGTAGGCCCTGAAAGAGTCAAACATCGCCGCCTCATTGCAATTCATTTAAACGCTTTTCGATATATTCCAGCTTTGCAATCATTTGCGCAATGCTTTTTTCCAGTTTTTCTTTTTCAAGAACGAGCTTTTTTTTGGGATCTTCGGGTTCAAGCGGCTGCTCATAACGGTCGGGACTGATTATATTCGTCTTTACGACCGGAGTACTCTGCCCCTCCTTGTACGCGTCGATTACTTCAGTACGCAGATCCGCGTCCTTGATGCGTGAGGCGACCTTCATCGCGTCGAAACCTACTGAGGTGTCCAGGTCATACTGATGGCTGCGGATACACGCGGTGGCATCATTTCTGCCGAAACCGAGCTCGCGGTCGAGGTAGTCCTCATACGCGGCCCCGCTCTCAGTACACAGTGCAAAGGCCTCAAGAAGCGCATTGCCGAAGTTTTTCATTAAGTCACCGTGCGGTGTCAGATATGTCCTGCGAATTCTGTCGGTGAGCTCGAGAAACCGGGGATCCTTCTTGAAGATGTTTGTATAGATGCCCTTTTTTTCCGCATCAGCCAGCAGCTGATGAAAGATGCTCCAGTACTGGGTGGTATGAGATTTCGAGGATACGACAGCTGAGGTCATTGTGAAGTGGATATGATGGGCAAACTCATGAAGGGCGGTATACAGATACTGCCCTTCCGAGGAGAAATTTTTGTTGTGAAGAATGATGAGTGACTCATCCGGTTTGTAAAGGCCGTGTACCTTACGGCTCATCTTTCCGGAAAATATCAGATCAAAGGGAGGTACGTCATTGCGAACCTCCAGAAGCTTTTTCTTTACCGTTTCCTGATCCATCATCCACACTCTCGGCTGCTTTCTGTTCTGCTGCGGGGGGATTACTGTCACTATTCTGCACTGGCTCAGGTTTCTCAACTGTACGCATCGGCAGGGATGAAGCGGCCGGCTGTTCTTTCGACGCACTGATCGTGCCCGAACCGTTGATCCTGGTCTTTAACTCGGGCGAACCCAGATAGGTGACAGACCCGGCGCCATTCAACTCAACATCGAGAAATTCTTCAACATATAATTCGGTATTGCCGTGCCCCATGAGGCGGACAACTGCGCGCTGCGCACGAAGCTGCTGTGCAGCCACATCCGCCATTCCCGTTATTGACACACGGATCGTCTCGCATTCACCGCGAAGATTTACGATTGCATTGCCCCCGAGACGAAGCTCAATGGTTCCTCCCTTTATATCCAGATCACATTTCGCCTTACCGGATATATTCACCGCCAGTCGCTCTATCGGAAAAGTTCCCTCGTTTGAGACTCTCGCCATGCCGTCTATTTCGATGCGGTTAAGGTCGGGAAGCGTGATAAAGAATTCCGGGACATTTTCTGTTACAAAATCATGATCGTATGAGATTTCCATCTCTTCATCATCAATCTCAACATCCATGATACGCATGATATTCTCTTCGGCCCTGATAGTCATGGAGTGCTGCTGACCGTGAACAAAATGAATTATTCCCTTGCCGGAGAGCGTCACAGAATGAAAAGGGGCAAGATCTTTGGAGACCTCTTTGACAGAACCGGAACCCCGTACCGTCATCCCCGAGCATGCGAAAACCGAAAGAGAAATCAATAAAACAAAAAGAGCATTTCGTATATTCATGACTACCTCACAGAATGGTGACCCGCGCACAAAATACCGTAATTCGGCCACATCATACTCTTTAACAATGATGCGGCTAAAAGTGATAATTATTTTTAGGAGTAGCGAATAAAGTGCGCAGCCGGGAAGAGAGCCTCAAAATCCCGCGATACTTAGAAAAAACTCATGAATAAGGGGGGAATCGGTCAGCTCCGGGTGGAAACTTGCGGCAAGGATCGTCCCCTGCCGCACCATCACCGGAAGATTCTCGTACGTGATCAGGGTAGAAACGGAGCTTCCCATCCGGGTAATCTGAGGGGCCCGGATAAAAAGCGAAGGCACTTTCTGATTTTGAAAATCCAGTTCTGTTTCAAAACTTGAGGTCTGCCGCCCGTAGGCATTTCGGGCGACCGTGATATCGAGCACCTGCAGAAGAGGCTGTGAAAAAGTGGCTGCCTCTTTTGCGAGAAGTATCATTCCCGCACAGGTGCCGAAGACGGGCAATCCATATGAAATCAAGCTTCGCAGTTCATCAAGCATGCGGTGCTGCACGAGAAGTTTCCCGATTGTCGTGCTTTCCCCCCCGGGAATAATGAGCGCCGTCACCCCGCGGATCTCGTCGAGCGTCGTTACGGGAGCACAGGGAGCGCCGATCCGGCGCAGCGACCTGAGATGCGCGTCGAAGCCCCCCTGCAGCGCTAGCACGCCGAGACGTTTCATGACTTACCAGCCGCGAAGTGCGAGGCGCTGGTTATCGTTAAGCTCGCGCACGTCCACGCCCGGAATAGGCTCGCCGAGATCGGCGGAGAGTTCCGCGAGCTTCTTCGCGTCGTTGTAGCATGCAACCGCTTCGACGATCGCCTTGGCGCGCTTGTCGGGATTCGACGACTTGAAGATACCGGAACCGACGAAGACCGATTCGGCACCGAGTTTTACCATAAGCGCGGCATCCGCAGGGGTCGCGACGCCGCCTGCCGAAAAATTGGGAACGGGAAGCTTTCCCGTCTGCGCGACTTCGCAGACGAGATCATAAGGGGCGCCGAGTTCCTTTGCAAAGCTCATCAGCTCATCTTTTCGTAAAGTCGTGAGTCTTCTTATCTGATCCATGAGGGTGCGCATATGCCGCACCGCCTCGATTACATTGCCCGTACCGGCCTCGCCCTTGGTGCGGATCATCGCGGCGCCTTCGCCGATTCTGCGAAGCGCCTCTCCCAGATCGCGGCAGCCGCAGACAAAGGGAACTTTAAAATCATGTTTGTAGACATGAAACTGATCGTCGGCGGGGGTAAGCACTTCGCTCTCGTCGATAAAATCGACCTCGAGCGCCTCGAGAATTTCAGCTTCGACGAAGTGTCCGATGCGGCATTTTGCCATGACG
>Ga0209467_1000142_pt1 | contig 129274 bp, 119 predicted proteins | sample Higcelwee11metaG_FD_187175 | JGI IMG/M metagenome (GOLD analysis project Ga0209467, IMG submission 187175) | Freshwater pond sediment microbial communities from the University of Edinburgh, under environmental carbon perturbations - High... | ecosystem: Environmental > Aquatic > Freshwater >...
CTGGGTTGAACGCCTGGAGCGAGTCAATCAACGTCCGGGGGGTGAGTCCATCGACGAAGGGCGCCAGTAGACTGGACGCCCCGGCGAGGATGGCGGGCTGGATGCTGCGGTCGATTTTCATTTCCGTCTCTCCCTGTTGGGGTTTGTTGTTACCCCACATCATACCTCAGGAAAACGGATGTGTCAACATTCTATCTCACGTTGTGACAACGATTTAGGAGACCGTACTAGCACTGTCCCTTCTTGGCGTCCCTATGGCGCTGGATGGTTTTTTTTACGGCGGCGGATTTCATGTCGCGTTCCCTCGCAATTTTGCGATATAGAATGGTTTTGTCGTCGTTTGGCCGTTCGGTTTGAAGCTCCAGGAATCGTGCAACGATGGCGGCGTTTCGATCTTTGAATGTTGCGGCGCGGAAGTTGCCCCCGGTGGCCTGTCCGATGTGCGCCATGTACACTTGAATTTTTTCTTGGCAAAACAGTAAATAATCATGTTCCGATGGCACCAGGAATGCCGGAATGTCTTCAAAGAGTCGGCCTGCCGCAATGCGCTGGATATCCCGCGCCCTGTTTTCCGGGGGTGTCTTATGGCCATGGATGTGGCTGAAAGACCAGTGCGGCATAATCCCCCCATGCTCAGCTTTGTACCGCTCTTGGGCGGCTGAAAGCTCCTCTAAGAATTTTGTGGCATTGTCTTTCATATCATTCCTCCATTATTGCCAAAGCCCGTTTTACCCTCTCGATGTCGCTGGTCATCGCCAGCCCGGCGAGCCGTTGGCGCTCTGCCCCGTCGCCGTCGGTGGCACCTTGCCCCAGTAGCTGCGCCATGCCTGCGGCGGCGTTCAGGGCGGCGGTGGTGGTGACGCCTCCATAAGCCTCGGTCATCCTGGGCGAAGAATGCCCAACTTGCTTTTGAATGACATGCTCGGCGGTTCCAATCTGCGCCTGCAACTCGACATAGGAATGCCTCAGGCTGTGATACCCCACTTCGATCACGGCGCGCTTGCCCGTGTCCCGTCCCGTGCCAAGTCGATGCGTCCGCACTCCGCACGCCTCGAAGTGCTCCTGTATGCGCCGCGACAACAGCGAATGCCCTTGGGCGACGTATTTGGCGGCCAGCCCTGGCATGACATAGCCAGTGCGCTTGTCTGGCGGGGTCTCGGCCAGCCGGACGGCCAGGAACTCCGGCAAGCCTACCTTCACCGTCCGTCCGGTGGTGGTGGATATTTTGTTAGGGATGAATCGTAGAGTCCTGGTGGCAAGGTCAACCTCCCCCCATTCAAGGGTCGCGGCGTCCCCCAGGCGCATACCGCAGCTCGCCCCAATGAAAAGCAGTAATTGAAGGTCGCCTTCCGCCGCATTGGTGATGTGGCGGATCTCGTCAATAGTGAGGCTTCGACGTTCATTCTGGTGGTCTTTAACCCGGCAGTCGGCAACGGCCACGGGGTTATCTCCGGTGATCTTGGCTGGCTTCCGCAACTTGTCGAAGACCAGCTTCAACAGGTCGTGGCGCTTGTTGCGCGTTCCCGCGGCGAGCCCGGACTTAGCCAAGTTCTTGAAGAATGCACCCACCATTTCATCTGTCACGTCTTGGAGATACTTTGGCGGGGAGGGGAGGGTGGGCAGCCAGTCGGCGAACTGTCGCCAGTAGGTCTTATAATGCTTCATCGTCCGTTCGCCACAACTCTTGTAGCCTTCGCTGAAAATGTCCCAGGCGTCGGCGACGGACAGGGGAGGGGGCGCTAACAACTCCTCGGCTTTCTCGATCTTTTCAGATAGAGTATCGACGGTGGCCGCCAGTTGCCGGGCGCGCTCGGCCCGGTCATGAAGGTTGAAGGGGTTGAGGATGTCGGCTAGCAGCTTTTCCGCTTCTTGGCGGTCGGTCACGACTTTCCCCTCCGAATTCCGCAGCATCTGCCGGAAGCGTTTGCCTTCGACGCGGTACTCGGCGAAATAGTTCGGCGAGTTGCCGACGATATACACGCGCCCCATGGTTTTCCTTGCCATTGCCCCGCCTCCGATATGTGTTGTTGGCCCCTGCTGGTCTCTGTCTACTATAGATGGTACGGCAATAAAAGTCAAGCCCATTCCGGCCATATTCCGGCCATTCGTTAGTTGTTCTTGAGCCTAGATGGTCAGACTGTAAATCTGCTGGCTTTGCCTTCGATGGTTCGAATCCATCTCCCACCACCATTCCCCCCCCTTCTACCACTATCTGCTGCGGGCCGGGTTGCTCCCCTCCGACAAGGCTTGTGTCCGGCTTAAACGTCTTCCTCAACAGCGAGCTGGTGGCAGCGGCATGGCCGCCTGTCCGGCTGGCAGGGGCTTCCGGCATCCCATGATCTTGTCCAACCCATCGCTTGTTGCAATCCCGCCAAGTTCCGCGTTTAACTAAAAAGCGGTTCCGTTGGCCCCTCGCCCTTCCGCGTGCGATCGATCCAGCGCGGCGCCGCCTTGGCCCTCAAGCGCGCGGCGACAGTACTCCGCCACCGTAACTCGAATCCTCCAATGGGGTTATACGCTACGGCCGACTAAAGCAGTCTCAGCCAACCACCCCGCCAGCAGAACCCTTTTTACCCCATACGCAACGTCGCATAATATATATTATGTTAAGTTGTCGGGGCAGGGGCGGCAGGCGTATTGATTTCGTATGCTATTGATAATTAACAATTTAAGACAATGATGTCGGCGAATGATGATAAACTGTTAATAGTTTCGCGACAAACGTCTCGTGATCGGCGACCGTTCTGGGCATACCGGTCGCGTCTTGCCGGGCGGGCGGAAACACCTAAGAAGGAAGAATGCAGGCGGGACGCCCGCAGCACACAAGCCGCAATCCCGAACCTGACGGCGATTCCAGCTCATACACCGTTCTCCCCCTGGGATAACTAACCCGCACAGGTCGCAAGGTGTTTCTTTAGGGGGGGGAGGGCTGGGGGCGAGGATGAATGGGGTTCCCCTGCCCCATGCGAGCAACTTCTACAGGTTGCGGACGAAGTGGTTGTTGCCATCCACCAGAATGGACTGGTGAGGTATGGGCTTGTCGGTTAGTTCGAAGCCGATGATGATGACCTCCTCGCCCTTCTTGATGAGATGGGCGGCGGCACCGTTCATGCAGACCACGCCGGAGCCGCGGGGGCCTTCTATCACGTAGGTCTCAAGCCTGGCGCCGGTGGTGTTGCTGACCACCAGGACCTTCTCGCGAAGCCATAGGCCGCAACGTTCGACCAAGTCAATATCAATGGTGATGCTGCCGACATAGGCGACGTTCGCCTCGGTGACGGTCGCCTTGTGTATCTTCGATCTCTGTACCCAGCGCATTTTTATTCAGGCATCAAATTAGTGGCTAAGCTCATTGCCGACATCCGCATGATGCGGGCATGAAAGAGATAACCTACAACCGTATCGAAGAAAAACAACCCGGAATTCAAAGGCTCAGCCCCCCAAGCGGGAAATGTTGCTGGCTGCCATAGACGTCCAGATCCCCGGGCGCGCCGGAACTTACGGGACGTGGCATGGTGATTTTGATCGCCAGCGCCCGCCGGAACGGGAGCAGCCGCAGCGCGGCCGGGTCGGCATGGTAAAGCGCCGCTATTTTCGCGGCGGTGAACTCCGGGGAATTGAGCGCCTGGTCGAATCCCGCCTCATCCTCGAACATCAAGTCCAGCGTCAACGTGAACGGCCCGGCGTTCTTGCTGCGGACAACCTTGGCTAAATCATAAAGCCTCATCTCGCGTCACCTCTTTGATTAGTTTTACCGCCTGGTCGGCCAACAGGTCGCCAGCGCCATGTTCCATCTTGCTCCACAGCGCCTGGGTCGTCTCGTGGCCGCCGTTCCGGGTGAACGCCTCCTGGGTGGGGATGTAGCCCAGCCAACCATTCGCCAAACTAACCACATAGGTTTTCCGCAGCGGGCTTTCCCGCTTGATCCGCAAACCATGCTCCATGAAATATTCCGCCGGGACGGAGGCGAACACGGCGTCGCCGATCCTCACCGCCTGGACCAAGGCGTCCTCGCCGTCGGCCTGGGCGTGGAGTTGGCGCAACACCTCCAACGAGTAATCGTACCAGCCGAGTTCGGGGAGGTTGCCCAACTCGTTGAGCAATTTCTCCGGGCGCGCCAGTTTGTCCTCCAGCTCCGACAACGGACGGTACTTCACTTTTACCGTCCCCTCCCCCGAGGCGACCCGTCCGCCGGGCGCGAAGGCCAGCTTGTCAATAACGGCGAGAGTTGGCAGACGAACGCGTCGCCGAACCGCTCCTTCAATTTCCTGGACAAGACGCCTGGATAGCCGCCCGATACTTGCCCCATGTTATTGCACGGCGTGGCAGCCAAAGTTCACCAGAGCCCCTGCCATCCCCCCTCCCCTGCTGTCTCGGACAGCCAGGACGCCAAGCTCCGGGTCGATCACGCCCTCGTTGCGGAGGATGTCCTCCAGGTCCTTGCCGCCGGGCTGGGTGACCACCGTGCCGTCGCGCTTGATGAAACGGCGGTTGAAGGAGACCCGCGACTCCAAGCCGGAGCCGGAGCCGGTCTCTACCTCCGCCAGACGCCCGGCCGCCAGGACAATGGCCGCGGCCGCCTTGGCGATCATCAGCTCGATGTAGTCGGGCTCCTTAAGGCAGGTGGGCCGGTCGACAATGGCCGGACATGCGTGGTTGTGGGTGGCGCAAACCATGATCCGCGCCACGGGCACGCTCTGGGCGGCAAGCTCCTTGATCCGCCGGGCGTAGGAGGCCTCGACGATCACCACGTCCAAGGACACGAAGGCGAACACGCCCCCCTTCCCGTCGTCGAAGACCGCGGCCTTGGCGTAAAGCGGGTCCATGATCCGGTCGACCCGCCCCAAATAGGTGCGGACGGGGAAACGCGCCGGGGAGATGTCGAGTTCGGCGAAACCGGCTCTCATTTCATTGTCTCCGGTTAACGGTTCAACCGCTGGCGCAACTCGCGCAACAGTTGTTCGGGATTGCAGGCGGAATGGTCGCCGAACGGATAGAGCACGATCCGCTTGTCGGCTTTTATCTTGTTGTAGGCGGCATAGACGCAATCCGGCGGCGTCAGCGGATCTTTGAGCCCGCAGTCGACCAGCACCGGACATTTTATCTTGTCCACGAAATTCATCACGTCGAAATAGCTGAGCAACTTGAAGACGCGGGGCGACTCGTCGGGATAGCGCTCAAGGTACTTGGCGATCTCGCCGGCGCAGGCGCTGCGGATGAACAAACGGCGCTCCCAGGCGCAATAGCTCGGCACCGCGGCGGAACAGAAGGCGAGGCGCGGGGACAGGGCAGCCATGGCCAAGGAGACGCCCCCGCCTTGGCTAGCGCCCGCCACCGCCACCTTGTCGGGCTTGACGCAAGGGTGGGACAGAGCGTATTTCACCGTCAGCATGGCGTCAGTCCACAGATGGTAGAAATAGTAGTTCTCGCGGGGGCCGTCCAAATTCAGATTGGCGAAGGAGCCGCCGACGCAACGTCGCATGGGAGTGTTGGAGCCGGTGACGCCGCCCTGCATGCGGAAATCGACGGCGATGACCGCGAAACCGGCCATGACGAAGGGTAAATGCCACAGCGGAATCCCCCGCGAGCCGCCGCCGCCATGGAAAAATATCACACAGGGCACCGGGCTCTCCGGGGAGGCTTTGGCGGGCAACAACGTCCAAGCGGCCATAGGTGTGCCGTCCAGACAGGGGATGGACGTATCGTACACTTTGACGTCGTCCAAAGGGTAATCCGCCACAAGCCTCTCCTCCGGCTTCAAGTCATGGGCGTCGACTTTACCTGAGGCGTCCCGCCAGAAACTGTCGAAATCATCCTCGCGGGTCAACCGGTAATCGATCCGCTCCAGCTCCTCGATTTGCTTCTCGATGAAATACATCGCGTCATCCCCTTTCGTCTCTGATTGTTATATTGAAATAGCTTGTCTCGTCGTCTATTTCCAGTAGGTGGTAGAGCGTGAACTCGAAAACTGGCCCGCCGCGCAGGTCGGAGGGCGAAAAAGGGAACGCCAGGTTTCCCGCCGTGGCCTTGCGTCCCGGGAATGGTTGGTGCAAGGCGGTGGAACGGGCCAGGCTGACGATGTTGTCGGCCAACTCCTGGGTGGGGGCGATAGCCTCGATCAACAGGCCGATTTCGTGCGGCGCGGGGCAACCCTCCGGTTTTATGAACGTGGTGGCGTCCAACCCGTAACGCCGGAACAACAGCGAGTAGTCCGACGGCTCGACGACGCCCCCCAGGTTCGCCGCCACGGCCTCCCGGACGCCTTGTTGCAGCACGTCGACGCTGGCGATGGCCACCGGGTCGCAAATCCCGGCGATGGTGATGGAACGGTAACCTTTCAACTCCACTCCCTCCAGCTTGATCGTCTTCCGGGCCGCCGGGCGCAACACCGTCCCGGACACCTTCACGGCGGTGGGGGTGAGCTGCTCGAAGACCGAGGCGTTCATGTCGATCATGCCCTCGGGCTCGTAAAAGCGGTTCGGGTCGGGCTGCTCGTAGAGGGAATGTGCGGCGACGGAGTCGGGGGTGCAGCGCCGCGCCGGGTTGACCGGCTCGACGATGAAGTGGTCGTCCTCCAAGGTGCAAAGCAAGGAGTCGTTGGCGCCGACCGGGCGGGCGCAGAGGGCGCCGCACTCGGCGATCTTGGCACAGTGCAACGCCAGGCCGGGGTCGAAGCCGCGCATGATCGGGAGAGCGGCGAAGATGGCGGTGTCGCAGGCGCGCCCGGCGATCACCACGTCGGCCCCCTGGCGCAGCGCGGCGATGATCGGGCCGGTGCCCATTTGGGCGACGGGGTTCTTAAGCTTGGCGATTTTTCCCTGGGTCAGTTCCGGCGCCGGGCCGCAGGGGGAGACGCGTCCGGCGGTCAGGGCAGCGGAGATCATCTTGGTGTCCATGTCCGAGTAGATCACGGCCAGCTTGAAGCGCAGGCCGTCGGCCTTGGCCAAGTCCAGCAGTATCTCCACGAAGTGGTCGACGTGCGGTTTCGCCCCGCTGCCTCCGGCGCTGCCGACGATCAGGGGAATCCCCTTCCCCACCGCCGCCCGCAAGGCCGCGCCCAGGTCGCGCCGGACTTGCGGGTCCTTGACGAAAGCGTTGCCGCTGCCCAGATAGTAGGGGCCGGGGTCGGTGGAACCGGCGTCGACCCCGATGAAGTCCAAGTCCTGCTTCAGCGCCCGCTCCAGCCCCTCCAGCGGGTAGCCGTAGCCCAACATCCCGCACAACGAAAGGTATTTCATTTGGCGTTGACCTCCGTGTAATTGTAGCCAACCGGCACGCCGAGCTTGGCGTCGATGGACGGCATCCTCGCCTCGACCTCGGCGGCCAAGGTCTCGAAGTAGTTGTCGCCGTGGGCGTCCATGTCGACGAAGAAAGGACCGAACTTCTCGACCTCCAGCAGCCAAGTGGCCTCGGTCTTGCCCAGCTCCTCCAAGAAGAAGACGTCGTGGACTTTCCTTATTTGCTCTTTTATCAGGTTGCCGCAGAGGCCGATCTTGGTGAGGTGGACGCCCCCGACCTCCCTCAACGCGGCGGCGGTCCCCGGCCCCATGGTGGTCTTGCCGATCAACACGTGGAGGTTTAACTTGCGGACCACGTCCGCGCCGTAACGCTCGAAACGGATGCTGGAGGTCGGCTCGACGCTGACGATCTCCCACCCCTCCCCCGTCTTCCGGGCGACCGGGCCGACATGGAAGAAGCAGTTGATTTTGGCGTAGTCCAGCGGCGGATGGAGGTCGTCCTCTATGGCGCGGATGTGGAAACGGCTGCGTCCGGTGAACAGCATGCCGCTGACCGTGACCTGTTCCCCCAGTTTAAGCGACCGGGCCTCGTCGGCCCCGAGCGGCAAGCGCAAGTCTCTCATGTCCTCAAACCTCCTGCCAGCCGGAGACGTCCCCGGAATAGGCGATTTCGTTATTCGGCGAAACCCGCGCCCGCCAACGCCTGCCCACTAGACATTGGGCGTTGACCGCCACCGGCAAGGCCGCCGTGTGCGTCAAGGCCGACGCCAAGTGCATCCCCATGACGCAGTTCACCCCCCGCGTCCCCATCGGCCCCATGCCCAAGGAACGGCAGGCCTCCAGGAGCTCGGACTCCAGATCCGCCATGTCCGACCGGGAATTGGCCGCGCCGAGCGGACGCAGCAACGCCGCCTCCTTCGCCAGCTTGACGCAGAGGTCGGCGGTGCCGCCCACCCCCACTCCGACAATCGCCGGAGGGCAGATTTTGCCGGCGTAACAGGCGTCCTTGACGCAGTCGATGACGAACTTCTTCACCCCCGCCTTGCCGTCCGAGGGGAAGAGCATGCGGTAGAAGGTCCCGAAGATCTCGGAGCCTCCGCCCTTCGGCGCGGCGATGATGTCCAGCCCCTCCCCTTCCCCCTCGAAACGGAGCTCCACCTTGGGCATGCCCGGTCCGACGTTGCCGCCGGGGTTGGCGCGGGTCAGCGGATCGACCATGGTGGGGCGCAGGAAAGCCTCGGCGGTGGCGCGGGCGGTGGCCGCTTTCGCGGCGTCCCAAAGCGTCTGGAAACCGCCCTCGACGACCGCCCCCCTCCCGGCCTTGACGAAAAACAGCGGATAGCCGGTGTCGCCGCAGACCAGCCCCCTGCCCTCCCCGGCGAGCCGGGCGTTCTCGAAGCTTATCCGCAGGTGCTCCTTGGCCAGCGGCTCGCGCTCCTCGTCGTGGATTTCATGCAGTTTGCGTTCGACATCGGGCGGCAGGACGGTGGCCGCCAGGCGCATCGCCTCGTGCATCGCTTCGCTCAAAGCCAGCAGGGTTATCATGGCGCTTCCTATTTTGTGGTGCCTCTATGGAAGATTATAGGCCGGATAATTAATATCGCAAGAGTATTGTTTTGTGTTATTGATACTGGTATTGTATTGATGTGAACTGGAGGCGTATTGATGGAACTGACGCATTTGAGGTACTTCCTGGCGGTTGCCGAGGAGCTGCATTTCGGACGGGCGGCGGAGCGGTTGCACATGGCCCAACCGCCCCTGAGCCAGCGGATCAAGCTGCTGGAGGAGGAGTTGGGGGCGAGCTTGTTCAAGCGTAACAGCCGCAAGGTGGAGCTGACCGCGGCGGGCAGGCTGTTCCTCAAGGAGGCGCGGGAGATACTGGAGCGTTCCGAGCTGGCCGTGGCGAAGCTGCGGGGACTGGGCGCGGGGATAACGGGGACGTTGTCCCTGGGGTTCAACGAACCGGCCATCAACACCTTCCTCTCGGCCACGATCCGGAGCTTCCGGGAACGCTGGCCGGAGGTGAAGCTGTCCTTACATGAGCTGGAGACCGCCGAGCAACTTGAGGCTCTGCGCCGGGGCGGCATCGACCTCGGCGTCATGCGCCCCTTCGGGCACGACCTCTCCGGGCTGGGCGAGAAGCTGCTGCTCCGCGAGCGCTACCTGGTCGCCCTCCCCCGCGGGCACCGCCTGGCCGAGACGGCGGAGTTCCCCCTGGGGGAACTTAAAGACGAGAAGTTCATCATCATCCCGCGCCCGGCCCATCCGCTGTTGCGCGACCGCCTGACGGCCTGTTGCGAGGCGGCCGGCTTCACTCCGCAGGTCAGCCAGGAGGCGGTCGGCAAACAGACCACGCTGGCCTTGGTGGAGGCGGGCATGGGGGTGGCGTTCGTCCCGGAGTCCAGTTCCCGCCACGCCCCGGCCGGGGTGGCGTTTGTCCGACCGCTCGGCGAGCTGCCGCCCGTGGACATCCACGCCGTCTGGCGTCTGGACGGCTTCACCCCGGCGGTGGACAACCTGCTTCGGCTGGTTAGCACCCCAACCGTCCCAGCAACGACGAGAGCTGGTGCAGACGCTCGCTGATGAGCTCGTCGTCCTTGCCCAACGCCAATTGGAACAACTGGAGGTCCTCGTCGATGCGGGGGTTGTCGTCGCACACCGAGACGGTCATGGCGTCGCCCTGCAAACCGATCCGGTCGATGGTGGGGTTGGCGGGGTCGCGCAGTTTCTCGAAATGGTAGGCCTCCTCCGCGAAATACAGCCGGGACCGGCAGATCAGGATAGCCAAGTCCAACACCCGGTGCAGCGGCAGCTCCTCCGATTGCCGCGACCACTTGCCGCCCGTGTGCCGCCACACCTTGGCCGAGATGTCCACGTTGCCGCGGTCGTTCCACTGCGCCAGCCCCAAAGACAAGCCCTCGGCGTCGCCGAAACGCCCGTCCACCTTCGCGTAGTTCTCGGACACGATCACCGGCTTGTGCTTCAATGTCGTCGGAATCTTCATGGCTCCATCCTTTTTAGTTGTCTAGTAATTTACTGCGTCACTAAATAAAAAATACCCTTCGGACAGCTGTTCGTCAAGCGGCCCTTGACAAATGACCGAGCAGTCATTATTATGACCATCAAGTCATAAACAATGGTGCCCCATGAGCAAGCTTGAAGAGAAGAAGAAGGCGATGTCGGACCAAATGGCGCGGGACGAGATCTACCGCGCCGCGATCGAAGTGCTTGAGGAGAACGGTTTCAAAGGCATGACCATGGACCGGGTGGCGGAAGCCGCCGAGGTAGCCAAGGGGACCTTGTACAATTACTTCAAGAACAAGGAGGAGTTGCTGGACTTCACCCATGACAAGCTCTTCGACGACCATTGGACGGAGATGGAGCAGATCTTATCCCAAGCCCTCTCGCCCTTGGAGAAGCTCAGGGCGGCGGTGTGGACCGTGTTCCAGCATTTCTCCACGAACCGCAAAGTTTTGATCGCCATCCACGACAACCATTGCCATCCCCCGCTCGCGCCTAAGCCTGGTTCCTCGCGGCGGGAACGCCCGCGGGAGTTTTTCCGCGGTTTGGTCGCCGACGCGACGCGGCTTGGCCAGCTCCGCCTGGTCGACCCGGATTTCGCGGCGGAGACGTTGATAGGCGGCATCATGGCCTCCGTTCGCAGCAGCGAGTCCGACGGACGCGGCCTCGACCCGGAGTTGTTCACCGACAGACTGCTGGACATCTTCCTCAACGGCGTCAAAGCCAAAACCCCATGAGAACCGCCATGAGAATCTTGAAAAAACTGTTGGTGATCGTACCGCTATTGCTGGCCGTGTCCTTTTTCGCCTGGGCTAAGAAACAGGCGCCGGCCAAGCCCAAGGCCGACGCGGAGGAGCGGGCCAGGATCGTGAAAATCGTTGTCGCCAAGGAACAAGTCTTCTCCCCCGCGGCCTTCGGACTGGGCGAGGCGGTTCCGGAAAGGTCGTGGAAAGCGGTGGCGGAAGTCAAAGGCAGGATCGTCTGGAGGCACCCCGACCTCAAAGAGGGGAAATATGTCAAGGAAGGCGAGTTGCTGGTCAGGATCGACCCGGCGGACTATGAGTTGGCGGCCGCGCAGGAGCGCGACAATATCCGCAACATCGACGCCCAACTGCGCGAGTCCAGAAAAAAACTGGAGAATTTCAAGGCTCTCGAGAGCATCGAACAAGACAAGCTCAAGTTACAAGACAAGCAATTGATGCGCCAGCGGGGACTCCGGGAAAAGGGCGTCGTCTCCGTCGCCGATCTCGACACCGAGGAGAAGAGTTTCCTGGCGCAGCGCTCCGCGGTCATCACCTTGAGCAACTCCATCAATCTCATTCCCGCCCAGATCGACGCTCTGGAGAGCCAGCGGCAGATGTCGGAGCACAAGCTGAGCCAAGCCGAGCGCGACTTGGCGCGGACCGAGATCAAAGCCCCCTTCGACGCCAAGGTCGACAGCCGCAAGGTGGACCTCAACGAGGTGGTGGCGGTGGGCGACGAGATCTGCTCGCTGGACAGCGCCCGCTCCTTCGAGGTGGAGGCGCAGGTTCCGGTCGACAAGATGATGCCCTTGGTGGAATCGATCGACAGCCAGGACATCGCCGCGCGCTTGACCGCGGTCGTCCGCTGCAAAGTGGGCAAGCGGACGCTCACCTGGCCCGCCAAGGTGGAGCGTTTCGCCAGCGGCGTGGACACCGAGACCCGGACTATCGGGGTGGTGGTGGGCGTCACCAACCCCGTCCCGGAACCGGGAGCCAAGGCGGCTGGCTTTATTCAGCCGCTGCTCAAGGGCATGTACTGCGAGGTGGAGCTGCGCGTGGCGGCGGGTTCGCCGCACATCGTCGTCCCCCGCAACTGCTGCGACAACGGCGAGCTCTGGGCGCTGGACAAGGACAGCCGGCTGCGGCGGCGCAAAGTGACGGTGGCCTTCACCGACAACGACGTGGCGGCGATTAGCTCCGGGCTGCGACCGGGCGAGCGCGTGCTGCTCTCCGAACTGCCCTACGCCACCGAGGGAATGCTGGTCAAGCCCGCCGAGGCGGAACCGGCGGAAGGCGGCGGGAAATGATCCGCTACTTCGCCACCCATCCCACCGCCGCCAATTTGCTGATGGCCTTGTTCCTGGTCATCGGCGTCCTCTCCCTGCCCAATCTCCAGCGCGAGATGTTCCCGAAGCACGAGTCCGAGGAGGTCCAGATCACCATGGGCTACCCTGGCGCCACGGCGGAGGAGGTGGAGGAGTCGATCTGCAAGCGCATCGAGGAGGCGCTGGACGGCGTGAGCAACCTAAAAGAGATACGCTCCACCTCCACCGAGGGCTCAGCCACCGTCGTCGCGGAGATGCGGGAGGGCGGCGACCTGCAGGAGTTCCTGGACGACATCAAAACCGAGGTTGACGCCATCGACGACCTGCCGGACGAGGTGGAGAACCGGGTCATCGCCGCCCGCAACCGCAAAGACCTGGTGGTGTCGATCGCCGTCACCGGCATCGACGACCCCGCCCAGCTAAAAAGTTTCTGCGAGGAGCTGAAGGAGAAAATCAAGCGCAAGAGCGGCATCGCCCAGATCGACTTGGCGGGCTTCTCCGACCGCCAGCTTAAAATCAAGGTGAAACGCGAGACGTTGCTCAAGTACGGTCTCGACGCCAACGCCCTATGCGCCATCATCAAGACCAGAAGCGTCGACATCCCCGGCGGCACCTTGGAGACTCCGGGCCGCGACTTCCTGGTCAGGGTCTCCGACCGCCGCAAGTCGGTGAAGGATCTCGCCGACCTCACCGTCCTCGCCGGCGCAAAGGGGGCGGAGCTCAAGCTCGGGGACATCGCCACCATCTCCGACGACTTCGAGAAGTCCGAGGACAAGTTGCTCTTCAACGGCAAACGCGCCGGGATGCTCACCTTCTCCAAGAACAACCAGGACGACACCCTCCGTAGCTGCGACGCCATCCTCAAATGCCTCAGCGACGAGGCCGGGTTCTTCCCCGCCGGCGTGAAGTGGTACTTGACCCGCGACTTCTCCTCCAACGTCCGCGCCCGGCTGGACATGGTCATCAGCAACGGTATCCAGGGCTTCATCCTGGTGTTCCTCTCGCTCTGGCTCTTCTTCAATTTCCGCTTCTCCTTCTGGGTGGTGATGGGCCTGCCGGTGTCCTTTCTCGGAGCGTTGGCTCTCTTCCCCTATGTGGGGCTATCCATCAACATGATGACCATGGTCGCCTTGCTGGTCGGCACCGGGCTGCTCATGGACGACGCCATCGTGATCTCCGAGAACATCGCCGTCCATCTCAACCGCGGCGAATCCTCCGTCGAGGCCGCCATCAACGGCACCCGTGAGGTGGCCATGGGCGTCTTCGCCTCCTTCGTCACCACCGTCTGCGTCTTCGCCCCCCTGGCCTTCATCGCCGGGCACATCGGCAAGATCATGCGCGTCATGCCCATCGTGCTCACGCTCGTGCTGGCGGTCAGCATCGTCGAAGCCTTCCTGATCCTGCCCCACCACCTCGGACGCGCCCTGAAAACGGGCGGCAATTTCCACGACAACCCCTTCCGCCGCCGTTTCAACCAGGGCTTCGAATGGTTCCGCGAGCACACCATCGGCGGCCTCGCCAGACTCGCCGTCGACAACCGTTACCTCTTCATGAGTTGCGTCATCGCCGTCTTCATCGCCTCCATCGCCATGGTGGCCTCCGGCAAGCTCAAGTTCCGGCTCTTCCCGGACATCGACGGCGACACCATCCGCATCTGCCTGCTCATGCCCCAGGGCACCCCGCTGGACAAGACCGCCGCCATCACCGAGCGTTTTATCGCCGCCGCCGACAAGCTCGACCGCGAGTTCACCCCCAAGCAGCCAAACGGTCAGAAGTTCGTCCGCCAAGTCAGCGTCCAATACAACAACAACAGCAAGACCGGCGACGCCGGGGCCAACGCCGCCACCGTGGACATCGACATCCTCGAGGCGGAGAAACGCCACGGGCGGATCAAAGACTCCATCGCCTTCCTCCGCAAAGTGGTCGGCCAAGTCCCCGAGGCCATCAGCCTGAGCATCCAAGACCGCCAGCCCGGCCCGGGCGGCGACCCGGTGGCCATCCGCATCCGCGGCAACAACCTCGACGAGCTCAAGATCGTGTCCAAGCTGCTCCAAGCCAAGCTGTCCCAAGTGCCGGGCGTCTTCGACCTCACCGACGACCTGCGCTCCGGCAAGCCGGAACTCCGCCTCCGCCTCAAGGCGGGCGCCGCGAAACTCGGCATCACCTCCCAGGCCATCGCCAGCCAGCTCGGCGGCGGCATCCAGGGCGCCAAGGCCGACGACATCCAGGTGGGCAGGGAGGAATACGAGGTCGTCGTCTACATGGACGACGCCAGCCGGACGGACAACCTCCGCAACCTCGACTACTTCCACGTCATGCTGCCCAGCGGCAAGCGCGCCCCCCTGAGCTCCCTGGTGGAAATCGACAACGCCCGCGGCTTCTCCAAGATCAGCAACGTCGACGGCGTGCATACCATCACCGTGTCAGGCGACCTCAACCGCTCCGTGGCCAACTCCGCCGAGCTCAACCGCAAAATCTACCAGGAGTTCGTCCCGGAGATACTGAAATCCCACCCCGACGTCTCCTTCGCCAGCGAGGGCGAAAGCAAGGCCACCGCCGAGACCGGCAACTCCCTGTTCCAAGCCTTCTTGATGGGGATACTGGGCATCTTCCTCCTCCTGAGCTTCCAATTCAAAAGCTACGTCGACCCTTTCTTCGTGATGCTGGCGATCCCCATGTCGTTGATCGGTGTGATCTGGGGACATTTGGCGATGGGGCTGGAGTTGACCATGCCCAGCGCCATCGGCTTCGTGGCCATCTCCGGCGTGGTGGTGAACGACTCCATCCTGCTAGTGGAGTTCCTGAAGATGAAAGCCGTGGGGGAGACGGGGATCGTGGAGGCGGCCAAGCTCGCCAGCAAGGCCCGCGTCCGGGCGGTGCTGCTGACCTCCCTCACCACCATCGCGGGGCTGTTGCCTATCTGTTTGGAACGCAGTATCCAAGCCCAAACGGTGATCCCGCTGGTGGTCAGCATGGCCTCGGGCCTGATGGCCTCGACGTTGCTGGTGCTCTTCGTGATCCCAGCCCTCTACGCCATCAAAGCGGATTGCGCCCAGGGCATCGCCAAATTCCGGCGCCACGCCGCTTGAACCTCTAACCAGGAGGCCTCGAAAATGTTCTCGTCAAGAATTGAATGGGGCGCCGCCCGGAACCGGCTGACAACGTTGCTGGACGCCAAGCGCGGCGACGGGATGGATATCTTGGACTTGACTGTCAGCAACCCCACCGCCGTCGGCTTCAACTACGACACCGAGCACATCCTCCAGACGTTGGCGTCGCCGGAGACGCTCTCCTACCTCCCCTCCCCCCAAGGCGGCGAGGCGGCCAGGCGACTAGTGGCCGACTACTACCACGACCACGGCAAAACGGTGGGAGTCGAGAGCCTGTTCCTCACCGCCAGCACCAGCGAGGCCTACGACATGGTCCTCAAGCTGCTCTGCGACCCCGGGGACGAACTGCTCGTCCCGCAACCGAGCTACCCGCTGTTCGAATACCTGGCGGCCTTGGCGTCGGTGAAGATCAAACCTTATCCGCTGGTCTACGACAAGGGCGCGGGCTGGCGCGTCGATTTGGACGCCTTGGCGGCGGCGGTCGGGCCGCATTGCCGCGCCATCGCCGTGGTCAATCCCAACAACCCCACCGGATCCTTCGTCTCACGAGAGGAGCTGGGGTTCATGAACCAGCTTTGCCGGGACGCCGACTTGGCGTTGCTGGTGGACGAGGTGTTCCTCGACTACCCAGCGTCCGGAGTAGAGGCGCGCTCGGCGGCCGGCAACGAGGGAGCGCTGACGTTCACGCTCTCGGGACTCTCCAAGATTCATGGGCTGCCGCAGCTTAAGCTGGGATGGATCCAAGTTTCCGGGCCGCGGGCGGAGGAGGCGCGGGAACGTCTGGAACTGGTCGCCGACACCTATTTGTCAGTGTCGGCCCCCTCCCAGGCGGCGGCGGCGTTGCTAGGGACGCGGCGCGATTTCCAAAGCCAACTGCTCTCCAGGCTGGAGGCCAACGAGGCATTTCTGCTCCGGGCGGCGATGGAGGCTCCAGCCGCCACTGTCCTTAGAAGGGACGGCGGCTGGTGCGCCATAGTGTCCGTCGAGTCATGGAGCTCCGACGAACGCCTGGCGCTCTCGCTGCTGGACAAGGACGGCGTGCTGGTCCACCCCGGCTTCTACTACGACATAGAGCTGGAGAACCCCTGCCTAGTCTGCAGCCTGATCACGCCGCCGGAAGTCTTCCGCTCCGGCGTGGAGCGTCTCCTGGCGCGGCTGTGACCCCTCCGCTCAAACCACTTCCACCAACGCCCGCCCTTTCTCCAGATGCATGCGCTCGAAGCATTCCTCCGACCACTTGATGTTTTCCCAGAACGACACCGCGCCCCGGCATTGGAAGGGGACATGAAGCGTGATCGGGTTGTCGCGCCCCGACATTTTTATCGTGAGCGGGACATAGGTCATCGCCGCGTCGATCTTGCCTGGCGTGAGCGTCACGGCCAAGCGTAGATACAGATCATGATAGGCGTACATACGCTGTTGGGGCGCGGGGGCCATGCTCCAACCTTCCGGCAACTCCCAATTGAGCGTCAACATCGAGTCCGGCGGAAGCGGATGCCTAGCGATGAGCAAAAGCTTTTTGGGCTCGCCCTCGGCGATCGTCGGCCCACCGTCATAGTCAACGCTGAACCGCATGCAAGGAAGGTCGAAAGTCAACTCATAGGGGGATCTCGCCCACAAGCCAGCAGCCACGCTTTTGGCGCTCATTTGTTCCACGAATTCAGGATGGTGCGCACGTCGCAGTCCAGCAACGTGGACAGGTCCTCCTGCGTCAGCAGCACACCCTGCTCGAACGCCTCCTCGCGCATCCGCGCGCATCCGCGCGATCTGCTGGCCGCGTTTGGCGGCGTTGCCGTGCTCGCGCTTCGCCTCGCGGTCCTCGTCGCGCTTGTTTGGCGTGTGGCGGAGGCGCGGGAACGGGCTGGAGTTGGTCGTCGTCACCTATCTGTCAGTGTCGGCCGCCGCCCAGGCGGTGCCGTTGCCGGCGGCTCGGAATGAGGCCCAGAGCCAACTGCTCGCCAGGCTGGAGTCAAACGAGGCGTTCCTGCTCCGGACGGCGGCGCTGCCCATCCCTTCCCACTACGACATCGAGTTGGACAGCCCCTGTCCGAACTGCAGCCGGATCACTCCGCCGGAAGTTTTCCGCTCCGGAGTGGAACGCCCCCCGGCGCGGCCGCGAACCCGCACACGTCAAGCAGGCAGCGCTCCAACTCGGCGGCGCCGTTTTCTCTTGAGAAACGTTTGACGACGAAAGCCCGCCCGTTTCGCCCCATGGCGCGGCGACGCTCCGGAGAGGCTTTCAGCTCAAGAATGGCCGCCCAGACCGCGGCAGGATTGTCGAAGTCTACGGCAACCCCGGCCTCCGCCGCCTCAAGGGCGCGCCTCGCCTCGCCGTTCGCCCCCAAAAGGATGGGCCGTTCGCAAGCCATGCCGTCGAACATCTTGGTGGGCATGGCGCCCTCGAACAGCGGACATTTGCGCAAAGGCACAAGATGCAGGTCGAAGGCCGAGATGTAACGAGCGATTTCCGTGGCGGGTCGCTCGCTCAGGAGGCTAACGTTCTCCAGCCGCGCCTGCGCCAATAGCGTCTCGGCACGGCTCCGTTCCGGCCCTGCGCCTATGAGTAGAAAATGGACGTCCCTAGCTTCCTTGGCCAAAATGGCCAGGGGCACGAGCCGCTCCAATCCCTGGGCGATGCCGAAGACCCCGGCGTAGCCGACCACGAACTTGCCCTCCAGCCCCAGCTGCGTTTTGAGCTCTTGTCCATGGTCGCGGAAGATGTCGGGGTTGCTGCCATTGACGATCAACGCCAGCTTCTCCGGGGGTACGCCACGCCCGCGCAAGTTCTCTTGGATGCCCGCGGTGACCACCACGACCGTCGCGGCATGGCGATAGTAAAACCGCTCCAAGCTCTCCGACAGCCGGATCAGCGTCCGGTTGCGCAATTCCCCGAGCGCCACCGCCGAGGCAGGCCAAAGGTCACGGACTTCCATCACGAAACGCGCCCGCTTCATGCATGCCAGGCACCATCCAGCCAAGCCGACGAAGAACGGGGGGCTGGTGGCGTAAACCACGTCAAAGCGCCCCGCCGTGCGGAACGCCCCGAAAAGGACGGCGGAAAACATGAAACTCAAGTAGAAGCCAAGCCTGGACCAAAAGGTCTTGACGGGCGAGGTCCAAACTCTGACGCGCAACACCTCAACCCCGTCCAGACTGGCGCGCTCGGCCCACTTGCCATGGTGCTCGGGCGCTACGACCCCGCGGGGGTGGTTGGGGAACTCCGTCAGGACGGTCACATGGTGTCCGGCCAGGACAAGACGCCGCGCCATCTCGTGAGCCCGGCTCTGGGTCGCCCCCACCTCGGGAGGGAAATACTGGCTTACATAAAGTATCTTCAACGGGCCTATTTCTTGGCGCCGGGGACGACGCAACTGTAGGGCTGGGAACGGTGGTCGCCACAAAATGCCTGCACCATGTAGCTCCCCGGGGCAGGCAACGGCAACGCAGTCTCGAACATGCCGCCAGCCAGGAGCTTGGTGCTCGCTTCGCCCAGCAGTGTGCCGCCGGCGTCATACGCCTTGACTACGACAGGCTGTCCCGCGGCCCCTCCGACATCCTCGCCGGCGACCCGCAAATAGCTGGCTCCATCATAGACATACCCGACAAGGCCGGAGATCCAAAGCGGATACGGGACTATCGCCGCGCCAGCTCCGGGCGAGGCGGCGGCGGGGGGCTTCGGCCCGTAGGCGGAGGCGGAGAGGACAACACCATTCTTGGCGCAACGCTGGAAGAGTTTCTTGACGTTCTGTTCCTTGACCTTTTGCGCCGCGGCTTGATTTGAGGCGATGGAGGAGTTGAGTTTCCCCACCGCGCCGACGCCGCTGGCGACCATCTCCTGGGTCATGCCGTAATACTCGTATTTGGCGCAAATGGCGTCGCCTTGCTTCTGCGCTTCCGAGGCCGCGGTGGTGGATGCGTCGTTCAGGCTGTGATCGAAGCTCCAATAAGCGGCGCCGAGGAACCTGCCGGTGGCGGTGACAGTGTTGGCCGCGTCGATCGCCCCGACATCCTCGGCGAAGGCGCGGGAGGCGGATTTGACCGCGGCGCTATAGGTTTTCTGGATAGGTGCGAGGGCGGACTTGGTCTCCTTGGACGCCTGTTTGATCTTCTCCTTCGACTCCGTGTCGGAAGAGCTCTGCACCGGAGTCACGCCCAGGGGAAGGCTCCATTGCGCGCCGTTGGGGCCGGTGAACCGCACCTGCTGGTTGCCCGTCCCCTGCCAGCCGGAGCCCTGGGTGAGCCAACGGGAGGTGGATGTGACAGTCCCGTCCACTCCCGTGGTGGAGATCGTCTTGGTCCCGATGGTCTGGGACGCGCCACCGATGCTCACGCCCGGGGCGACGCCGATCCCGGTGAAACGGGATCTGTCGTTGTAGTAGTAGGGGGGGTAACCAGCGGAGGACGAGCCCTGGGACTCGTTCATTCCGACGAGCAAGCAACCGGTTTCGGTGACGGTGCCGCCATAAGTGGTGACGGGGCCCAAATTCCTGATGGTGGCCGATTTGTTCAGCTCAGTCCAGTAGCCCGGCCCGCCTTTGCCGTCCACCGCCGCCTCAGTATGCTTTTCCTTGAGGTTGTCGGCGTAGCACGAGGCGAGGTTGGCGCTGGCTTTTTGCGACGCGGACAAGGCCTTGGCCCGATATTGGTCCAGACCTTTGCCGCTGCCGGGAAGGCCGGACGCGAAGGAGCCGTGCTCGGCGAAATACTTGTCCACAAGGGCGTCGGTGGCGGTGAAGTAGCTGCGGTCGAGCAAGGCCAGCTCGGCCTCGCCGTCGGCCACCAGCCCCGCCTTGCCATCCAGGTAGGCGGACATGGTGATGCCCTTCGCCTTGTATTGGGAGTAAAGCGCTCCCACCTGATCCTGGCATTTCTTGACGATCGCCTTCTGCTTCTCCATCAAAGACTTGTTGGCAGCCGCCAAGGCCTTGTCGAATTCCTTCTCATAGTCGGAGGTTGCGGCCATCGCCTGGTTGCCCCAGACTACGGCCGTGACCACGATCAGCGCAAGCGTCGTTTTAAACATCTCTCCCCTCTCCATCGCTCATGTTTCTGGGCGTCTCGCCGCCACCAGCCCTCGTTTGGATAATTTTATCGCAAAGCTTTGTGAAAATCAATCCAAAAACACTCCATTTGCATGCGAAAACGACATTTTATCATTTTTCCCGTTCTGACGCCAGGTCGGTGGCGATCCGCGTCGCCAACCGCATCGACCTCAAGTCACCCGGGCTTAGCCGCGCCGCCAGCAAGCTTTCGGTCAACGCCTCGCGCAAACACCCCGCCCCCGCCAAATACAGAGCGAAATCGTAATGGAGGCTGGCATCGCCGGGAGCCTCCACGCACGCCGCGGCCAGAAAACGCCCGGCCTCCTCATGGTTCCCAAGCTGGAGCATCAGCGTCCCGTAGCGATTCAGTGTGGCGGCGGAGAACGGGTTGAGCGCCAGAGAATCCCTGAGCAGCTCGGCGGCCGCGGCGTGATCACCCCGGTTGGAGCCGAGTCTACCCAACCATTCCATTCCCCTGGCCGAGAACGGATAGCGGCGCAGGGACGCCTTGAGCCACAGCTCCGCCTCGTCCGTCCGTCCCAGCGCGCAACAAAGTTCGCCACGGTCGAGGTACGCCGCCGTCCGCAATGGGTTGAGCTCGGTAACCGCCACGCATTCCAGCAAAGCCGCATCGTGGAAGCCGTTGAGCCGTTCCATCCGCATCGCCATGTGGCGCTTGTCGGCCTCGAAACGCCGCCAGTTCCACGCTCCAACGGTTAAGGCCGCCAGGGCGATGGCAACAAGCGCCACGAGGGGGATACGGAAACGGCGGCCTTGCCTCGAAAGCATCCCCGCGTAAAGCGCTGCCAACATCGGGGGGCAGGCGCAATGCAGGGGGAATCCGAAAACCATCAAGACCCCCATGCTCAGCAGGCAGGTGGAGAGCCCAAAGTCAAGGCAACTCCTGGAGCCCCGGACCAACAACACCAGGGCCACCAGCAGCCACCCCGCCAAAGCGAGACCGACAACGCCAAGCTCCACGGCGAGCTCCAGGTAGTCGTTGTGGCAGTGTCGTATGCTTTTGTCCTTGAGATCGTCGCCCTCCGGCAGCACCGAGCGGCGGTATTTGGGGAAGTGGACGGAGAAATTGCCGCAGCCCACCCCCGCGAGCCAATGGTCGAGGAACATCGGGGCCGTGTTCGCCCAAGTGGAGATCCGGAAATATGACGACTGCCCCCGGACGCTTTGGTCAAGGTCGCCCCCCTTCCGGATCATGGCGGCGAAATCCGTGGCGTTCCCCCATGCGTCCAGGAAACGCTGATGGAGCCCGGCGCGGGCACCCAGTAGGCAAAGTCCAGCCAGGGCTATGGCCGACAACAGCAGGGCAGGAGCGGACAACCGCTTGAAACCGCGGCGGTGGAGTAGCCACAGGAGCAGCGCCGCCAGCTGCACAGCCATGGCCAGCGCCGCCGCCTTGCTGGCCGTGGCCAACAGGAATCCCGCCTGGACGGCCATCCCCCAGGCGTAGGCCATGCGCCACCACTTGCCCCAGCGGGCATGAAGCAGGAGCGCTCCGAGCGGCAAGGTCATCGCGACAAACTCCGCGGCCAGGTTTCGGTTGGCGAACGTCGCCGCCGGAGGGCAGGTCTGCGGCACGAAATCCCATTCCAGAGCCCATTGCCCCACCCCCAGGACGGCCACGCCGGTCGCCCCGGCGAAGACGCACTCCAAGACAAGCGAAGCGCCACGCCGGTCGGCCGCGGCGCTGGACACCGCGGCAAACAACACAAAAGCGGCCGTCCAAAGAGCCAAAGTTTCCGACCACTCATAATGAGCTGTTGCCCAAAAGCCGCTCAGGGCCGCCCAGAGAACAAGCGACAAAGCCGCCAGATGCGTCATGCCCAGCCGCATCTGACGGCCATGGAGCGTCAACTGAAGGAGCAACAGCGCCCAGGCCCCGGTCTGGAGCAACAGCGCCTTCGGGAGCTCGGCGTATTCGTCCCCCCGCTCGCAGAGCGCGAACGGGGCCGCCAGGAACAGCAACCCTATCAGGGCGGGGATGAGCATGCGAGGCTTAGACATGGTCGTCTAATTTAGCGTCCCCTCCCCGCAAGTCAAGCCCCTTGCGCTTGCGCGGCATGGCGCTAGATTAGCTAAAGGAGAAAACCAAGATGCCGGAGCTTCCAGAAGTTGAGACCATCGCGGCCGTCTTGCGCGGCCGCCTAATCGGCGCGAGGCTCGCCCGCGTCGAGACCTTCCGCCCCGACGTGCGCTTCCCGTTGACCTTGCTCGACCCGCCGCCGCTGGCCGGACGGAAGATCCTCGACGTCCGCCGCCGCGCCCGCTACATCGTCATCGAGCTGGAGGGCCTGGAGGCCATCGTCATCCACCTGGGCATGACCGGCAGTTTGCGCACCGTCCCGTCCGACACCCCGCGCAACAAGCACGAGCACGTGGTCTTCCATCTGGAAGGCGGCATGACGTTGCGCTACGACGACCCGCGGCGCTTCGGTTTCCTATTGCGTTGCGTCCTGGACGCCCCCGGAGCCGAGCCGAAGGAGCTCGCCGAGCTCGGCGTCGAGCCGCTCACCGCCGCCTTCTCCGGCCCCTTCCTGCGCCGCGCCGCCCACGACAGCCCACGCCGGATCAAGACCTTGGTCATGGACAACAAAGTCGTGGTGGGTATCGGCAACATCTACGCCAACGAGGCGCTCTTCGCCATCGGCGTCCATCCCGACACCCCCGCCAAAAACATTCCGCCCGCCAAACTCGACGAGTTCGTCCATGCGGTCAAAGCCATCCTCCGCGCCGCCATCGCCGCCGGCGGCACCACCGTCTCCGACTACAAAGACGCCGACGGCAAGGAGGGCAAGTTCCAGCTCTCCCTCAAAGTCTACGGCAAGGACGGCCAGCCCTGCCCCCGCTGCGGCGCCACCATCGCCCGCGGCGTCACCGCCGGACGCGGCTCCTTCCATTGCCCCCAATGTCAGAAAACCCGCTGAATCCCCATAAATATAGTTGACATATCAACTATGCGCATGTAAGATAATTACGTGACGACAAAAAACAGGGGTGACGCGATGGGGAACATGAGCCATAACGAGCTGTTGCGCTTCGAGGACCGGGGGCACGAGGCGCTGATGGGGGTCTGGTGGGCGGGGGTGCAACTGAAGAAGGGGGCGAAGCGGTTTTTCGGCGACTACCTGTCTTCGGAGGCGCAGTTCAACATCATGATGGCGCTCAAGTACGCCGACGGCCCGTTGACCCAGAACGAGCTGGGGGGGCGGCTGCTGGTGGAGAAGTCGAACGTCACCGGGCTGCTCGACCGCATGGAGCGGGACGGCTTGCTGCGCCGGCTGAAGGTTCCCGGCGACCGCCGCAGCCACCACATCGAACTGACGGAGGCGGGACGGCGAACGCTGGAGAAAGTGGAGCTCCCCTACCGCCGCCATGTGCAAAAACTCATGTCGACGTTCACCGAGGCGGAGATCGCCAACATCACCGACTACATGGCCCGGCTCCAAAAAGCCGTCGCCGCCACCGAACCAACTGTCGCCGACTACCAAGAGGAGGGCTGACGCCATGGCCACCAAACTGCTTAGCTCCCGCCGCTTCCTGCCGCTCTTCATCACCCAGTTCTTCGGGGCGTTCAACGACAATTTCTTCAAGAACGCCATGCTGATGCTGATCACCTACAAGCTGGTCTCCGCCCCTGGGCATAGCGCCATGATGCTGAACGTCGCCGCCGGGGTGTTCATCCTGCCGTTCTTCCTCTTCTCCGCCACCGCCGGGCAACTGGCCGACAAATACGACCGCGCCGCCATCACCCGGCTGTTGAAGCTCGCCGAGATCGTCCTGATGTCAGTGGCCGGCTCGGCCATGATCCTAATGGGTTGGGACGGCGCCCCCGCTTGGGCGAAGAGCCCCGTCCCGCTGATGGCGATACTTTTCCTGATGGGGGCGCAGTCCGCCTTCTTCGGGCCGATCAAGTATGCGTTGTTGCCCCAACACCTGAAGGAAGAGGAACTGGTGGCTGGCAACGCCTACATCGAGGCGGCCACTTACGTGGCGATCCTGGGCGGCGCGATTTTTGGCGACCTTCTAGTCATGCGCCTACACGGCGAGCTGATCGTCGCCGCCGCGCTGGTGCTGTTGGGGGTGGCGGGCTATGCCGCCAGCCGCTGGATACCCCGCTCAGAACCCACAGACACCGCCATGAAAATCAACTACAATTTCCTCAAAGAGACCATCGTCATCATCAAGAGCGTGAAAAGCCAGAAGGTGCTATGGCGCTGCATATTGGGCATCTCCTGGTTCTGGTCGGTTGGCTCGCTGCTGCTGGCCCAACTGCCTGCGCTATGCAAAAACGTCTTGGGAGGCGACGAAACGGTAGTCACTTTTTTCATCGCCGTGTTTACTGTCGGAATCGGGACGGGCTCGCTGTTCTGCAACCGGCTGCTCAAAGGCTTGGTGCAGGCGACCTTCGTGCCGTTGGCGGCGCTGGGGATGTCGCTGTTCCTAGCCGACCTGTACTGGGCCAGCCAGGTAGTTGCCCCGACGGCCGCCCTGCCGTTCTCAGAGTTCGCAAGGCATTTCACCTGCTGGCGTCTAGCGTTTGACATGTTCATGCTCGCCGCCTGTGGTGGGGTCTTCATCGTGCCGCTCTACGCCATGATGCAAAACCATGCAGCCCCCGCCGAGGTGGCGCGGGTGGTGGCCGGTAACAATATCGTCAACTCCCTGTTCATGGTCGCCGCCGCGGCGGTGGTGATATCGGCGCTAAAACTTGGCCTGGACATCCCGCAGATCTTCATGCTGACGGCCGCCGCCAACTTCCTGGTGGGCGTCTACATCTGCAAACTGCTGCCGAGCGCCTTGGTGCGCTCCCTGATCCGCGGCGCGTTGACGCTGCTCTTCCGGGTGGAGCTGCGGGGGATGGAGAACTACGCCAAGGCTGGCGACCGGGTGCTGATCGTCGCCAACCACAGCTCGTTGCTCGACGGGCTGCTGATCGCCGCCTTCATGCCCGAGCGCGTGACTTTCGCCATCAACACCCAGATGGCCGGAAAATGGTGGGTCAAGCCCGCGCTGCTGCTGGCCGAGGCCTTCCCCATGGACCCGTCCAAGCCCATGGCCGCCAGGGCGCTGATCGGCGAGCTCAAGAAAGACCGCAAGTGCATGATCTTCCCGGAGGGCAGGATCACCGTCACCGGGGCGCTGATGAAGATCTACGAGGGTTCTGGCATGATCGCCGAGAAGTCCGGGGCGATGGTGTTGCCGATCCGCATCGAGGGCACCATGCAGTCCAAACTGTCCTATCTGCGCGGCAAGCTCAAGACCCGCTGGTTACCGAAAATCACGCTGACGGCGCTGCCGCCCCGGCGCTTCGAGGTCCCCGCGGAGTTCAAGGGCCGGGAACGCCGCCGGAAGGTCTCCGAGGGCATCTACGAGCTGATGGTCAAGATGCTCTACCAGACCTCCAGGATCGACGAGCACCTGTTCAGCTCGCTGCTGGACGCCGCCAGCGTCCATGGCGGCGGGCACAAGGTCGCCGACGACGTGACGCGCCAGACCTTGAACTATCGCCAACTGATCCGCAAGAGCTACATCCTCGGCAACGCCCTCCGCCACCGCGCTGGCGACGAGCGCAACATCGGGCTGATGCTTCCCAACTCGTTGCCCAACGTGGTGGCGTTCTGGGGCTTGCAAGCCTATGACCGGGTGCCGTGCATGATCAACTTCAGCACCGGGACGGCGCAAGTCCTCTCTAGCTGCAAGGCGGTCGGGATAAAAACGGTGTTCAGCTCGCGCCGTTTCATCGAGCTGGCCCACCTGGAGAAACTCGAACGGGCGCTGCTCGATGCCGGGATGCGGGTGGTCCACTTGGAGGACGTCAAAGCCACGCTCTCCTTCCCGGAGTTGCTCGGCGGTTTGCTCCGCTCGGCGTTGCGGCTGAAGCCCAAAGCCAAACCGGAAGCCCCCGCCGTCATCCTGTTCACCTCCGGCTCCGAAGGCGTCCCGAAGGCGGTGCTCCTCAGCCACCGCAACCTGCAAGCCAACCGCGCCCAAGTTATGAGCATCGTCCCGATCAACGCCACCGACCGCATCCTCAACACCTTGCCGATGTTCCACTCCTTCGGTTTGAGCATGGGCACGGTGCTGCCGATCCTCGCGGGCATCCGGACTTTCTTCTACCCCTCCCCGCTGCATTTCCGCTACATCCCGGAGATCAGCTACGACTTCATGGCCACGATCATCTTCGGCACCGACACCTTCATGGCCGCCTACGGGCGCATGGGCCATCCCTACGACTTCTTCAGCATCCGCATCGCCATGGTCGGAGCGGAGAAGCTCCGCGACTCCACCCGCAAGCTCTGGATGGACAAGTTCGGCGTCCGGGTCTTCGAGGGCTACGGAGCCACCGAGACCTCCCCGGTCATCACCCTCAACACCCCGATGTACAACCTGCCCGGCAGCGCGGGCCGCCTCCTGCCCGGCGTCGAGAGCCGCCTGGAGCCGGTCCCGGGCATCGAGGGCGGCGGACGCTTGCTGGTCAAGGGCGACAACGTCATGCTCGGCTACATGCGCTCCGACCGCCCGGGCGTCCTGGAGCCCCCGCTCTACGGCTGGTACGACACCGGCGACATCGTGGACATCGACAAGTCCGGCTTCGTGTCCATCAAGGGCCGCGCCAAACGCTTCGCCAAGATCGCCGGGGAGATGGTGTCGCTGACGGCCGTGGAGGCGGCGGTGAGCCAGCTTTGGCCGAATTATGTCAGCGCCGTGTTGGCCATCCCCGACCCGCGCAAGGGCGAGCAGCTCGTCCTGGTCACCAACAACTTGCGGGCAACCCTCCCCGAGCTGCTCCAGCACTTCCGGGAGCAAGGACTGAGCGAGCTCTGGGCGCCGCGGCGGCTGGTGGCGATGAAGAACCCTCCGTTGTTGAGCACCGGCAAGTTCGACTACGTCGCCGGCAAAGCCTTGGCCGAGGAACAGACGACGTCATAGCGGCAACAGCTCCTCCAGCTCGCCTATCTCCGGCTGGCGGCCATATTCTGACAGTTCGAACGTCTCGGCGTGCACCACGGAGCGCCCGACCTCGCCATACCTGGCGACCAAGAGGCCGCGGGCGGCGTCCGCCTGAGCCCGGTCGCGGACCAGCCAGCCGTCCGTCAACCAGCGTTCGCGTCCCTCCGGCGAGGAGGGCGCTTGGCCGTCTTGCCCCATGACGTGGGGGAGCCACTCGTAGAACTGCGACACATGGCAGTCCATCATCCCCAGTTTCGTGGACAAGGCGTCGTCGATCGCCACAGCCACCGACGGGGTGAAGGGATAGGGCCGTTTGAAACGGTCATGGCTGAACAAGAATATCGGGTTCCGCGGCGGCGCGGGATGGTCGGGACAACACAGGGGGACCATCACCAAGTAGGCCGCGTCCTGGACTAGTTGCGCCGTGGCGCGGTGGTCGGCATGGTAATCGCAGGTTCTATGGCTGATCACCACGTCCGGCTGGAAATCCCTGATAATGCCGATGACACGCGCGCGGTTGGCGAGGGTGACCTCCAACTCGCAATCATGGCTGTCGAGCACCTCGTAGTCGGCCAGACCTCCGACCGCAGCGGACCGTCGCGCCTCGGCCGCGCGCCGGACGGCGAGCGCCCCGCGGGTCTCCAGATGGTGTCCGGCGTCGCCGTTGCAGCACGCCACGAACTTCACTTGGTGCCCCTGCCCCGCCAACTTGGCGGCGCAACCGCCGAACATCAACTCAGAGTCGTCCGGATGGGCGCCGAACACCAAAAAACGCTTTGTCTTCATGTATACCTCGCTTTGCCTTGCATTGTGCCGTTCCCATTATATTATTACAGGCAAAGCAGTTATTCTTCGCTAAATAAATCAAAAACTATGCGTGATCGCTCAAACAATCTGGAATTATTCGATTACAAGCCAGTAGCGCTGGACGACGCCTTCCCAGTCCGCGGGCCGGGGCACGCCAACCCGCCGCCGCGGCCGCACCTGCACGACTGCTTCGAGATCGGTCTTTGCGTCGAGGGTGGCGGGGTGTTCGTCATCGGGAAGAAGATCTTCAGTTGTTCCCCCGGCTGCGCGGTGTTCATCAACAACCAGGAGTTCCACATCCTGAAGAACGCCACGCCGCAAAACAGCCGCTGGCGCTTCCTCAGCCTCGACCCGGCGAGGCTGTTACGCGAGCGGGTCCTGGACTTGTCGCGGTTCGGCGGCCCCGACTTCCAGAACGTGGTCAAGGAGTCGGAGCGCCCGGACATCGTCGCGTTGGTCCGCGACCTGATGGCGGAGCTGGAGGGGAAATCCCCGAACTATCAGGAGGTCGTCCGGGGGCTGGTGTGGTTGATTCTGTTGAAACTTGGCCGGTTCGCCCCGGAGCGCGGCGCGGCGGCGGACGGCAAATCCCCGGAGCTGGTCGGACGGATATCCCCCGCCCTCCATCTTGTCGCGACCAAATACGACCGCCCGTTGCGGATCGAGGACTTGGCGGAGGCTTGCAACTGTAGCCTCTCGAATTTCCGGAAACTGTTCACCCGCGCGATGGGCAGGGCGCCGCAGGATTACCTGCTCCGTTTCCGGCTGAACATGGCGGCGACGCGGCTCGTCAACACCGACTTGCAAATATCCGAGGTCGCCAGCCGCTCCGGCTTTCCCACCCTGTCGAACTTCAACCGGGTTTTCCGCCAAGCCTTCCACACGACCCCGCGGCAATGCCGGGCCAGCGGGCGCTGAATAATTCCCGATTCCCCCTCTTGACAGATACCGGGCATGGCCTTATAATAGAGACCGCAAGCGTTTGCGGTTTCGTTTGCGGCAACCTTTTGGAGCTGGAGATGGACAAGGAACGACTCACTGACTTGAAGGAGATAGCGGAGCGGACGGGCTTCTCCGTCTCGACCGTCTCCCGGGTGTTGAAGCACAAGGGCGAGCTGGCCCCGGCGACCCGGACCAAAGTGCTAGAGATGGCCGCGCGGCTCGGTTATCACGGCAACCGTCTCAGCGACGCCATGCGCACTGGCAAGACTGGCGTGGTCGGGGTGGTGATGGGCATCGACAACCCGTTCTTCAATCGGCTGTTCCGCCACATCCACGACGAGCTGCGCCAACGTGACTACCTGCCCTTGATCGCCTGGGGCGAAAACTGCGACGAGGCCATCATTCGACGCCTGATCGAGCAACGGGCCGACGGTATCATCATCGTGCCACATCGCGACTATGCCGACAACCGCTACTTCAAGGAAGTCACGGAACGCGGCGTGCCGATCGTCTCCGTCGACCGCAAAACCCACGCCGACATCGACTTCGTCGGCACCGACGATTTCCTGGGCGGCCAGTTGATGGCCGAACACCTTTACAGCCTTGGCCATCGCCGTCTGGGCTTCTACCACGGCTACCCCGACGCCAGCCCGGCGATCCTGCGGCGACAGGGCTTCGAGGATTTCTGCCGACACCATCCAGACTGCGGCGTCGAACTCATCGGTAAAGGGAACTGGTCATTGGAATCAGACGCCAGCCTGGCGGATTTCCTCCGTTCCCACCCCCAGGTCACCGCCGTCGGGACGATCACTGACTACCATGCCCGACAACTCGTCCAGGTCGCCACCGGCATGGGGCGACGGGTGCCGCGGGACTTGGCGGTCGTCGGCTTCGGCGACCTGGAGCCCATTTGGCGCGAGAACGCCATATTGACCTCGCTCGACCAGAAGCCCGCCTTGATCGCCGCCGCCGCCGTCGAGACGCTTTTCCGCCGGATCGATAGTCCGGACCGCCCCAAAGAAACGATCGAATCGCGCGTCAAGCCCGAATTGATCGTTAGACGCTCCAGCGTAGACCCCACCCAGAAGGAGACTAGACCGTGAAGAGAAAACAACAAGTCGGCGTGACTTTCACGCTCGTCGAGCTCCTGGTTGTCATCGCCATCATCGCCCTGCTGGCGTCGCTGCTGTTGCCGGCGCTGGGCGCGGCCAAGGAGCGGGCGCGGCAGATGGTCTGCGCCAGCAATCTCAAGCAGGTCGGCATAACCACCTCCATGTATGCCAGCGACTTCGACGGCTGGTACTTGCCTGAATACTGGTATGCGCAGTTCATCACGCTCTACGACTACAAAAACGCCAATCTGGCCTGTCCCTCGGAGACCACGCCGGTCATTGACGTCAACACCACCAATTACGCCCCCACCGAGAACGGCGTGACCTTGGACGTGGCCAACTACTGGAAGAAACCCAAATTCAAGCTGGACCAGATCACCGGCACCGGACGAGCTCAATGCACGGTTGGTTTCATGGACGCCAAGGGCTGGGTTGTCCAACATGTCCCGCCTTTCGCCTACCGCGTGAATTGGGGAAGCGCCAGGCACAAGAACTTCGCAAACGTTCTGTGGATGGACTGGCATGTCTCGTTCGTCAAGGCCTCCAGACTCGCCGACGCCGACAACAACGGGATCGAGGACAACGGCTATTTCAACTGGAGCCTGGGCACCACCTGGGGATTGCCCGCCACCCTTTGACACCAACACCCCAACGAAGGGATTCGACATGCTGAAGAGGATACTGTTTTCATTCGTCGCCGCAAGTCTCGCCTGGACCGCCGGCGCCTGGGAACTGCCAGACATCCACGGCGACGCCAAGGACGGCTGGCGCCCGGGACGCAACTGGAACGCCAACCCCTTTCTCGACAATGGAGCCCAATGGTCGCTGTTCTACCAGTCCCCCTCCGGCTTCAAGCTCATGGAACAAGGAAAGGCCTACCGCTACAACTTCGTCTGGCGCGACGCGGGCGACAGCTTCGATCCCGCGACGTTCTTCATCGACACCAAACTGAAAACGCAAGCGGGCGCCGCGGTTCTCTTCTCCCCTGGGCATCCGGGCAAGTTCAAGGTGTCGCTCCAAGGGACGGCGGCGGGACAGGCGTCCCTCGCGCTGTGCGTCACGGACAAGTCCTTGGCGTCCCCTCGGCCCATAGTAAAAGTGGACCGTAAAGACAAGGAGAGCTTCACCTGGGACGGCGAAGTCGAGCTGAAGGACGGCGAAAGTTTGGCCTTCCTGCTGCGTTCCGCCAATCCGCGCTGGGTCTCCTTCACCTTCAAACGCTTCAGCGTTGAGGAGGTCGGCGGCAAGATGTTCAGCGGCGCGGTTCCGACTCGCGCCGCGGACTGGAAGCCTCGCGATCCGGAGGTCTCAGTGAAAGACGGCCCCGACGGCGGGCTGACGCTGGAGGTCTCCCCCGGAGCCAAGGACTGGTATGTGGTCGACGGGCCGGCCCTCCAGCTGCCTAAACGCGACAAGTTCGCTCAGGGGCGCGCTATGGCTGTCTCCGCCGAGGCTTGGCCGGAAAAACCCGGCGACTACGCCATAAGCAACTATGCGCTGCAAGTCCGCGCCAAGCAGGACGGCGGCAACTACACCCGCAACCGGGCCCCTCACTTTTATTGGGAAAGCTCTCTGGAACTCACCAACGCCCAAAAAATGCGGGACTGGACCACCATCGAGGGCTCCTCCACGTTGTATCCCCATTGCGGCAAGCTGAACTTCGAGCTGTGGCTCGCCGCCCCCAAGACGGGGAAGTCGGTGATCCATCTACGCAAGCTGGAGCTAAAGGAAAGCTTCGCCACGTCACACCTCCTCGCCGCCGAGCCCGCGGCCCAGAACAACGTCTTCTTCGCCGACTCCGGCGCCATCAAAGTGGAGTTCGCCAACACCGCCGACCTCAAGGAATGGCGAGTGGAAGACCTTGACGAGCTGGGCAGGACGCTGTTGGAACGCTCCGGGCAAGGCTCCCCTGCGCCGCTGACCGTCCCGTTGCCTGGCTTCGGGTTCCACAAACTGGTGGCCACTGCCACATACAAGGACGGCGCGAAGATCGAGAGCTCCAGCACCGCCGCGGTCGTGGGAGCGGCACTCCCGGAGGACGTCCGCATGAAGTCGCGCTTCGGCTCGATGCGCGTGCATGGCGACCCGGGCTTCTGGAAGAAGTCAGGCTGCCGCTGGGACTGGGGCATCGGCGGCATAGAGTTGAAGGACTGGATATTGACCCCCGATGGCTCCATCGTCCCGCCCCCGGACTGGAAAACACTCAAGAAATCCACCGACTATTCCGTGATATACTCGGTGCGCAACTTCCCCAAATGGCTCTACGGCCCCGACTACAAAGATGACGGCGGACTCTATCCGCCCAAGGATTGGGGCTTGTTCGAGCGGCTGTTCGAGGCCTTCGCCAAGGCTAACCCGGAGATCACCTATTTCACGCCCTACAACGAGGGCAACGGCGCCTGGCGCGGCAACGCCGAGGAATATATCAAATTCTGCACGGCCATGGCCGACGGCGCCAGACGTGGCAATCCGGCCTGCGAGGTCTACGGGCCAGGCGACTACGCCATCCTTATGGACAGCTTCCAGCGTTATGTCGACGGCGGCATGTACGACCATCTGGGCGGCGTCAATATCCACGCCTATGTCAACGCCTCGTCACCGGAGGGCGAGTTCATCGAACGCGTCATCCAAATGGCCGCCTCCCTCAAGGCGGCGGGAAAGGGCGACTTGCCTGTCTATTTCACCGAGTTCGGCTGGTGCTCCGGCACGGGGGATTGGCAGAAGACCATCCCCGGCATCGAGCGCTCCCGCTATGTGGCGCGCTCGCTGTCGCTGCTCAGCGCGCAGCCCGTCGATGGCATCCTGTACTTCTGTTTCCACTACGTCGGGATTAGCGATGGCGAGCCGGGCTACTCGCTCCTGAACAGCAACGGCACGCCTACCATGTCCTACGTCGCCTTCGTGAACGTCGTGAAATGGCTCTCCCAAGTCAAGCGTGGCGACGCCCGCTGGTTCCGCCTTTCTCCTAACCTCAACATGGTGTTGGGCAGGGCGGACGGCAAGATCGTCGGCGCGGCCTGGACTTGCGAGGGCGAGGCGGACTTCGAACTGCCGGGCGTCCCACTCCGCGCCACCGACTTCATGGGCAGGCCGGCGCCCTTGACGCGCCAGGCGAGGCTCTCGCCCAGTCCGCTCTTCTTCGAACTCCCCCCGGACAACCAGTTCATCGACTTGCGGGAGCTGCCGCAAATCGCCTCCGGGCTCGGAGCCAGCCTCGACGTGGGGCTCGACAGCGCCGTCGGCCATGACGGCGTCACGAGCACGGGGGTCGCGGCGACAGCCAAGCCGGGCAAATACCTGCTGATAGGCAAACGGAAACGCGGCTTCTGGGACCGCCTGTTCAACGCTGGCGCCGAGCTGGCGGCACAGCCCGTCGAGGTCTTGCCCCCCCTGGAGTTCAAGGCTCTCGACTGCGCCGTGGCGCCGGACTGCAAGTCCATGGACATCGTGGCGCTGGTCGCCTCCACCATCGGCGGGAAGGCCAAGGCCACGCTGTCGCTAGACTCCGGCGAAAACGCCTCCGTCACCGGGGACCTCACAAGCGGCTCCAACTGCAAGCTGACCATCCCCGCGCTGAACTTCAAGAGCGGGTCCAGGATAAAGGGCAAGGTCGTGGTCGAGACGGTCGGCGCGATCCCATACCGCGTCGAGATGGAGTTGGACAAAAGCGTGCTCCCCTGCCCCGTGGTCAAGGGGATGGTCGACTGGAGCCGCATCAAAGGCGTCGACATCAGCAAATGGAGCCCCTCCGCGGAGGCCGGCATCCCTGCTTCCGACTGTTCCGCCGTCATGAGGACCGCCATCGCGGCGGACGGCTTCCATCTCAAAGTGGAGGTCACCGACAACGTCCATCTCCAGACCGCGGCGCCCGGCGGGATGTGGCAGGAGGACTCCCTCCAATTGGCCTTCGACGTCGATGGCGACAAGGAATGGCAGTTCAACAACATCGCCGACGGCCGCTACAGCGGACATCGCATCTTCTACTACGACGTTTGCCTGCCGTCGGACGGGCGTCCGGCCATCGTCTGGCGCAATCGCGCCGACTGCCCCGGCGTCAGCGCTAAATGCCTGGAGCCGAAGGTCGTCGCCAAGATCGCGCGGGAGGGCGTCAAAACCGTCTACGACCTGACCTTCCCCTGGGGGACGCTAGGCTTGGACAAGGCGCCTACGGCGGGGCGCGGCCTTGGCTTCGCCATCGCCGTCAACGACGCGGACAAAGGCGTCGACCGCCGTTTCCTCCGTTTCGGCAACGGCATCGTCGACGGTCAGCGCCCGGAGCGCTACGCCACCTTGCAGGCCTGCGGAGAGTGACCGTCAATCCTCGGACGGCGGCTTGGGGGCGTCCTCCACCACCAGCCGCGCCAGCAACGCGGCGAAGTCCGCGGGGTACGGGGCCTTGACCGTCAACGGCACCCCGGTCGTGGGATGGATCAACTTCAGGACGGAGGCGTGGAGCATCTGGCGGGGCGCCTCCAACTTCTGCTTCCCCCCGTAAACCAGGTCGCCCAGCACCGGGGCCTTGAGGTGAGCCAGGTGGACGCGGATCTGGTGCGTCCGGCCAGTCATGATCTTCACCCGGACCAGCGCCACCCGGACGCCGTCGATACGGCCCTTGCGCTCCACCTCGTATTGCGTCACCGCCTCGCGGCCGACGCGCTCGAGCACCGCCATCTTCTTGCGGTCGCCGGGGTGCCGTCCGATCAAGGTGATGATCTCGCCGCGGTCCTCCGGCGGGTAGCCATAGGTCAGGGCCATGTAGGTTTTCTTCACCTCGCGCCGCGAGAACAGCCCGGAGAGCTTCGTCGCGATGAGCTGGTTCTTGGCGATGATCAAACAGCCGGAGGTGTCCTTGTCCAAACGGTGGACGATGCCAGGCCGCGCCTGGCCCTCCTCGGTCTCGGACTCGAACTCCTCGGCGAAGTTGCCGTCGCGGCCGAGCAAGGCGTTGACCACCGTCCCGGTCCAGTTGCCGGGCGCGGGATGGACCACCACCCCCACGGGCTTGTCAATGATCAGCATCTCCTCGTCCTCGAAGAGGATCGGGAAACGGAAATCCTCGGGGACGAGGCAGTTCTTGCCCTCCTCCGCCGGCCACTCCACGTCCAGGCGGTCGCCCCCGGTGACCATGAACCGGGTCATGGCGGCCACTTTGCCGTTGACTTTCACCTTGCCGTCCTTGATCAGTTTCTGCCAGAAGGAGCGGGAACGCCCGCCCTCCAGCCCGGCCAGATACAAGTCCAGCCGGACGTGGCCGCCGGCCTCGTCCAACGTCACGATCATCTCTTCAGGTTTGTCAGACATCCGTCTTTGCTCCAGTGGTGTTCAATTCGCCCTCATGCCGCTGCTCCTTGCGCAACAAGAAAAACAGTCCGGCGGGGATGATGACCAGCAGGCAAAGCACCTGGGCTGGCGTGAAGAAATGGAGGAAGGGGTCGAAGTCCACATGGTCCCCCCGGAAAAACTCGTCGCAGAAACGCAGCGCGCCGTAAAGCAGCAAATAGAGCCCGGCGACGGCCCCCACCTTGTGCCGTCGCCGCAGCAGCGCCATGGTGATGAGGCAGACCGCCACGTTGCCCAACGCCTCGTAAAGTTGCACCGGATGCAGCGCCACCCCCCGCAAGGCGGGCAGGAGGGAGTAGCCCTCGACGGGGTAGGTGAAGCGCCAAGGCAGCTCGCAAGCCTTGCCGTAACAACAGCCGTTGAGGAAACAGCCGATCCGCCCGAAGACATGGGCGACGGCGATCGTCGGGGCGAAGAGGTCCAAGGCCATGAGGAAGGAGAACTTCCTCATCCGGCTGAACACGAAGAACGTCGCCACGGCGGCGATGAAGCCGCCATAGAACACGATGCCGCCCTGGTCCACCCGGAAAATGGAGAGCCAATGGCGGGAGAAGCCGGCCGCCTCCCAGAACTCGATCACGTAGAACACCCGCGCGCCGACGATGCCAGCCACCAGGGCGCAGAGCGTCAGGTCGACCGCCTTGTTGTCGTCCAACCCGGAATGCTTGGCGTTGAACCTGGCCACGGACATCGCGGCCAGGAAGCCAAGTCCGGCCATAACCCCGTACCAACGGATGGTCAACGGCCCTAGATGGAAAGCGATAGGGTCCATAGGTCAGGCCGCCGCCTTGGTCTTGGCGCTCTTCATCACGGCATGGTGGCAAGCGGCGTAGACCACCACCACCATCACCAAGGCCAGGAAAATCCAGACGTAGTTGTCGTGCAGCACCGCCTTGGACTTGTGGACGAGGTCGGCGTAGGTCATGTCCCGGGAAAGGCTGCCCAAGTAATAGCCGATCCCCGCGAGGATGGTCGTCCAGATGCCCGCCCCGAGGCAGGTGTAGAAGGCGAAACGGCCATGGCTCATCTTGGCGAGCCCGGCGGGCAACGAGATCAGTTGGCGGATGGCGGGCAGCAGGCGGCAGACGAAGGTGGTGATGTCGCCGTACTCGCGGAAAATCTCCTCGGCGCGGTCGAGCGTGGCGGGCTTGAGGAAGAAATATTTGCCGTAGCGGTGCAGGAAAGGCCGCCCCAGCCACAGCGCCAGATAGTAGTTGAAATACGCCCCGGCCAGCGAGCCTGCCAGGCCGCAGAGGATCGCCACGCCCATGTCCAAGCCGGGCGAGCCGAAACTCAGCTCCCCGCGGTAGGCCAGGAAACCCGCCGGGACCATCACCACTTCGCTGGGGAACGGTATCAGCGAGCTCTCCACCGCCATCAGGACGAAAATTATCAAGAACCCCCAGACATGGGCATGGGACGCGGCCCACTGGATATGGGCGATAAGAGTCTCGGTCATGTTCGCATACCTCGCTATTATGTTGTCAGCAAAGCCAATAACCTACCGCCATGCCGGAAAATATCAACGCGCCAAGCGTCCGGCTCCATCTTTTATGCGATTAGGGTTTGCAATATCGGCCACGCGCTCCTAAATGTATGGCGTGGGGGTTGCCCAAGGGCTGGCCCCGCTCCGCAGTCCATCCGTTAAACATAAACATAGGAGAGGGTCTATGTCGCTTGATGACCATGGGCAATGCGAGCAGCAGGTGAACCTGCTGACGGCGCAACCGGCGAAACGCGCCGAGCTGGAGGAGTACATCGCCAGCCTCCCCGTCGGGGATGACGTCGAACGGAACCGGGGGTTCCTGATCCAAGTGCTCCACCGGGCGCAATCGGTCTTTGGCTACTTGCCGGAGTGTCTGCAACAGTTCGTCGCCGACAAGCTCGGGCTGCATCTCTCCGAGGTTTACGGGGTGATCAGCTTCTATTCCTTTTTCACCGAGGAGCCGAGGGGGCAATATAACATCAACGTCTGCACCGGGACCGCCTGTTTCGTCAAGGGGTCGGGCAAGGTCCTCGACGAGTTGCAGCGCTACCTCAACATCAAGCTTGGCGAGACCACCGCCGACCAGCGCTTCTCGATCGGCGCACTCCGTTGCGTCGGGGCTTGCAGCCTCGCCCCCGTGGTGATGGTCAACGACCGCGTCTACGGCAACGTGACCACGAAAATGGTCCCGGACATCATCGCCGACTGCAAATAACATCTTGCCAAGAGGACTTCAGACATGATAGAGACTCCGGAAAAGCTCGCCGAGCTGGCGTCGCAGCTCAAAGGGAAACGGCAGGCGGCGACGAAAGTCAGGATCCACGTCTCGATGGGCACCTGCGGCATCGCCGCCGGCACCCGCCCGGTGCTCGAGGCGATCCGCCAGGAAGTGCACAACCGCGGGCTCGAAGGCCATACCGAGGTCGTGGAGACCGGCTGCATGGGGCTCTGCCACAGCGAGCCTAGCGTCGAGGTGGTGGACGTCGCCACCGGCGCCAGCGCCTTCTACGGCAAGGTCGAGCCGCGCGACGCCGCCATGTTGCTCGACGCCGCGTCCGGCGTGGCGCCCGGCCTCACCGTCGTCCCCCGCAACTGGTACTATCCCGAGGACGAGGCCAATCCCGAAGGTTTCAAACAGGCCAGGATCGTGCTGCGCAACAGCGGCCGCATCAACCCCGAGGACATCAACGAGTACATCGCCTGCGACGGCTACCAGGCCCTCTCCAAAGTTCTTTGCACCATGTCTCCCGTGGACACGGTGGAGCTGATCAAGCGTTCCGGCCTGCGCGGCCGGGGCGGCGGCGGCTTCCCCACCGGCCAGAAATGGGAGTTCGCCGCCAAGCAGTCCAAGCCCGTGAAATATGTCGTCTGCAACGCCGACGAGGGCGACCCCGGAGCGTTCATGGACCGCGCCGTGCTCGAGGGCGACCCCCACTCCGTGCTCGAGGCCATGGCCATCGCCGGCTACGCGGTCGGCGCGGGCAACGGCGTGGTCTACATCCGCGCCGAATACCCCTTGGCGGTCAAGCGCCTCCACACCGCCATCGCCCAGGCGCGGGGTATGGGCTTCCTCGGCAAGAACATCTTCAACTCCGGCTTCGACTTCGACATCGAGCTCAAGTACGGCGCCGGAGCCTTCGTCTGCGGCGAGGAGACCGCGTTGATCCACTCCGTCGAGGGGCATCGCGGCGAGCCCAGCTTCAAGCCCCCCTTCCCCGCCATCGAGGGTTTGTGGAAGGCCCCGACCATCGTCAATAACGTCGAGACCTACGCCAACGTCTGCGCCATCGTCCGCAAAGGGGCCGACTGGTTCCGCTCCATCGGCACCGAGAAGTCCCCCGGCACCAAGGTCTTCGCCCTGGCCGGCAAGATCAACAAGGTTGGCTTGGCCGAGGTTCCCATGGGCACCTCGATGCGCGACATCATCTTCGGCATCGGGCAGGGCATCAAGAACGGCAGGGCGTTCAAGGCCGTCCAGACCGGCGGCCCCTCGGGCGGCTGCATCACCGTCAAGCACCTCGACACCCCCATCGACTACGAGAGCCTGCGGGCGCTCGGCTCGATGATGGGCTCCGGCGGCATGATCGTCATGGACGAGGACGACTGCATGGTCAACATCGCCAGGTTCTTCCTGGAGTTCACCCTCGACGAGTCCTGCGGCAAATGCACCCCCTGCCGGATCGGCAACAAGCGCCTCCACGAGATGCTCGTGACCATCTGCGACGGCAAGGGCGAACGCGAGACGATGCAAAAGCTCAAGACCCTCTCCCTCACCATCAAGGACACCGCCCTCTGCGGCTTGGGCCAGACCTCCCCCAACCCCGTGCTGTCCACCCTCGCCAACTTCGAGGACGAGTACCTCGCGCACATCGACCACAAAAAATGCCCTGCCGGCGTCTGCGCCAGCCTGATCTCCTTCCACATCACGGAAGCCTGCGTCGGCTGCACGCTCTGCGCCCGCAGCTGCCCGGTCAACTGCATCTCGGGCGAGCGCAAGGCGCGGCATCTGATCGACCAGAGCCGTTGCATCAAGTGCGGGGTATGCTACAACTCCTGCAAGTTCCACGCCATCGAGAAACGCTGAGGAGACTTGAGACATGATTAATCTGACGATAAACAACGCGCCGGTGGCCGTCGAGAAGGACTCCACCATCCTCCAGGCGGCGGAGAAACTCGGGATCAAGATCCCGACCCTCTGCCACATGAAGCTCGACTGCTTCGACATCGAGAAGCGGATGGGCTCCTGCCGCATCTGCGTGGTGGAGGTCGAGGGCCGTCCCAACCTCGCCCCCGCCTGCTGCACCCCCGTGGCCGAGGGCATGAAGGTCAAGACCAGTTCCATCCGGGCCATCAACGCCCGCAGGACCATCCTCGACCTGATCCTCTCCGACCACCCCAAGGAGTGCCTGACCTGCGAGAAGAACCTCAACTGCCGCCTCCAGCAGCTCGCCGAGGAGCTGGGGCTTCACCGCATCCTCTACTCCGGCGAGATGTCCACCTACCCGATCGACCACGCCAACGAGTCGATCGTCAGGGACGCCAACAAGTGCATCATGTGCCGCCGCTGCGAGACCGCCTGCAACGTCATCCAGACCGTCGGCATCCTCACCGGGGTCGGCCGCGGCTTCACCGCCGTCGTCGGCACCGCGGGCATGAAGCCCCTCGGCGAGACCGAGTGCACCTTTTGCGGGCAGTGCGTCGCCGCCTGCCCGGTCGGGGCCCTCACCGCCGTCAACCGCACCTATGACGTCTGGCGCGTCCTCAACGACCCCGCCAAGACCGTCGTCGTGCAGACCGCCCCCGCCGTCCGCGTCGCCCTGGGAGAGGCTTTCGGCATGGAGCCGGGCACCATCTCCACCGGCAAGATGGCCACCGCGCTGCGAATGCTCGGCTTCAACGCCGTCTTCGACACCGATTTCGCCGCCGACCTCACCATCATGGAGGAGACCACCGAGCTCATCGCCCGCGTCAAGGCCAACGAGAACCTCCCCATCCTCACCTCCTGCTGCCCCGGCTGGGTCAAGTTCATGGAGCACCAGTTCCCCGAGCTCATCCACGTGCCCTCCACCGCCAAGTCGCCCCAGCAGATGTTCGGCGCCATCGCCAAAACCTACTACGCCCAGAAGATCGGCGTCAAACCCCAGGACATGGCCGTGGTCTCGGTCATGCCATGCCTCTCCAAGAAGTACGAGGCCGCCCGCAAGGAGTTCGCCCCCGACGGTGTCCGCGACGTCGACATCGTCATCTCCACCCGCGAGCTGGCCGACATGATCAGGGAGGCCGGCATCGTTTTCGACAGCCTGGAGGAGTCCGCCTTCGACAACCCCCTGGGCGAGTCCACCGGCGCCGGCGTGATCTTCGGCGCCAGCGGCGGCGTCCTCGAGGCGGCGCTGCGCACCGCCGCCGACTGGCTCACCGGGGAGGACCTCAAGGCCATCGACTTCGAGGCCGTCCGCGGCCTGGAGGGCGTCAAGGAGGCCACCGTGGAAGTCGCCGGCATGCAGCTGCGCGTCGCCGTCTCCTCCGGCTTGGGCAACGCCCGCAAGATCCTGGAGAAAATCCGCAAAGGCGAGGTCCAGTACCATGCCATAGAGATCATGGCCTGCCCCGGCGGCTGTCTCAACGGTGGTGGTCAGCCCTACATCAAGGACAACACCGACATCCTGGAGCGTCGCCGCGAGGCCATCTACCGCGACGACGTGAACAAGCCGCTGCGCAAGTCGCACGAGAACCCCAGCATCAAAAAACTCTACGCGGAGTTCCTGGGCGAACCCGGCGGCGAGCTCGCGCACCAACTGCTCCACACCCATTACACCCCTCGGAAGAAGCTTTGACGGCCGAGCACCAGCGGCGGCCGCGGTACAGCGGCACGCACCCCCGGCGCTTCGAGGATAAATACAAGGAGCTCGCCCCGGAAAAGTACGCCGAGGACGTCCAGAAAGTCCTCGGACGCGGCCAGACCCCGGCGGGCTCGCACCGCCCTATCTGTGTCCGCGAGGTGCTTGAGACCCTCGACCCCAAGCCGGGCGAGACGGGCCTCGACGCCACCTTGGGCCATGGCGGCCACGCCGAGGAGCTCTTGCGGCGCGTCCTCCCCGGCGGGCGGCTCTTCGGCCTCGACGCCGACCCTTTGGAGTTGCCCAAGACCGAGGCGCGGTTGCGCGCCCTCGGCTTTGACGAGCAGGCCTTCACCGCCCGGCGGCTCAACTTCGCCGGGCTCCTCAAGCTCTTGCCCGAGGCGGGCGGCGGCTTCGACTTCATCCTCGCGGACTTGGGCGTGTCGTCGATGCAACTGGACAACCCCGCCCGCGGCTTCACGTTCAAGACCGAGGGGCCGCTCGACCTACGCCTCAACCCGGAACGCGGCCAGAGCGCCGCGGCGCTGCTGCGGACGCTGTCCGAAGAGGCCCTCGCCAAGCTGCTCCGCGACAACTCCGACGAGCCCCACGCCAAAGCGATCGCCAAGGCCGTCTTCAAGCTCCGCCAGGAGATGTCCACCACCACCGCGTTGGCCGACGCCGTGCGTGGCGCCCTCGCCACCGTCAAGCTCGCCGACCCGGAACGGGAGACCACCTCGTCCTTGCAGCGCGTCTTCCAGGCGCTGCGTATCAAGGTGAACGACGAGTTCAGCGCCCTTGAGCAGCTCCTGCGGGCCTTGCCGCTGGCTTTGAAGCCGGGGGGACGGGTGGCCATCATCACCTTCCATTCCGGCGAGGACGGCAGGGTGTGCGGCGCTTTCGCGGACGGCCTGGCCGCCGGGCTGTACTCCTCGGTCTGCGAATACCCCATCCGTGCCTCGGCCCAGGAGCGCCACGACAACCCTCGCTCCAAGTGCGCGCAACTCCGTTGGGCCTTGCGGAACGCCTGAGCCCGTCAGAGCCGCTCGATGGTGACCGCTCCTGAAAGGGCGGACGGGAACATGGCCAGACGCCCGCCCGCCATCACGGCGTTGGCCAGGGCGTCATGGACGTAGCCTTTGGCGGCTAGCAACGCCTCCTGCCATGGCCGCCCCAACGCCAAGTTGGCGGCCAGGGCGGAGCTGAAGGAGCAGCCCGTCCCATGGGCCACGTCCTCGGATGCCAAGTCCACCCAGGGGGAACGCAATCCCCACGCCTCGCCGTTATGGACGACTATGTCCACCGCCTCCCCGCCTCCGGAAAAATGCCCTCCCTTCAGCACACAGCCAGTCTGGTAGCGCTCCGAGAGCTCCTTGGCGGCGCCCAGGGCGTCGTCCTGACTGGCGAGCTTCCGGCCCAACAGCAGCTCCGCCTCATGCCGGTTGGGGGTGATCCAAGCGGCGAGGGGCAACAATAGTTTTTCCAAGGTGGCGACCGCGTCGTCCCGCAGCAATTGCTTGCCACTGGTCGAGACCGCCACCGGATCTACCACCGGTTTGATCCCGGCGGTCTTGAAGTAGGTGGCGACGGCGGCGATGGTCTTGGCGTTGTGCAACATTCCGGTCTTCGCCGCCTTGACCGTGAAATATGAGGACACCGCCCGCAGTTGCGACGCCACGAGCTCCGGGCTGACCGGCTCGACGCCTAAAACGTCCAACGGATTCTGCGCCGTGATGGCGGTGACCACGCTCACCCCGAAAACCTGAAAATGGCCAAAGGCCCGCAGGTCGGCCTGGATGCCCGCCCCGCCGCCGCTGTCGCTTCCGGCGACCGTCAACGCCACCGGCACGGCCCGCGCGCCCATCACGGCACCTCCAAAACATCGGGATAGTCGGTGATGAGCTCCGCGCCGTCCGCCCTGACCACCACCACGTCCTCAAGCCTGACGCCGCCCCAGTCGGGGTAGTAGACGCCCGGCTCGACCGTCACGACCTCCCCCGCCTCCAAGGGGCGTTGGGAGTGCGAGCCGAGCCGGGGGTCCTCATGGATTTCCAACCCCAGCCCATGCCCCAGCCCGTGAAAAAAACCGGTGAACACCCCGTCCCGCCGTTCCGTCCGGAACCCCCTGGCGGCCAAAGACGCCAACGCCTGAGCATGGAGCTCGGAGGGGATGGCCCCGGCCTTGACCCGTCGCTTCGCCTCGTCCCGCGCCTCCCGGACGGCGGCGTAGGCGCGTTGAACTGTGGCCGCGGCCTTTCCCTTCACGAACGTCCTCGTGATGTCGCCCCAGTACCCCCCATTCTCCAAACGGGGGAAGATGTCCACCACGACGGGCTGCCCGGCCAAGATCGGCCCGTTGCCGGTGTTGTGCGGCTCGGAGCCGTGCCGTCCGCAAGCGACGATGGTCCCGGAGGCGATGGCGTCCGCCATGACGCACGCCAAGCTGATTTTCCGTTTCACCATCTCCGAAGTGAGCGTCTCCCTCCCCCAAACCAGGCGCCCTTGGCTGTCCACCGAGGATTCCGCCAACATGGTCTCGGCCGCCTTCATGCCTTTTTCGGCGACGCGCTGGGCCCGGGTCACCAACTTGATCTCCGCCGCGGTTTTCCTGATGCGGCGGGGGAAAAAGTCAACGCCCCCCAGGCTCTTGACCTGCAGCCCCTCGGAGCGCAGGAAATCCGCCAGCCCCAGCGGAAAGGCGTCCGGGACTTCCCAGAGCCCCACGCCATAGCTCGCGCTGATGCCTTTCAAGGCCAGCCGGGTGCGGTCGCCCCCTCCCCGCTCGTCCCCGGCGAAATCGCCGGCCTCGAAGACCTCCACCCCTTTTTTAGCCTCGGACCTCGCCCTGGCGAACTCCAAAGCGCTGACCACCATGCCGCGTTGCCCGTCAGCCTCGAAGTAGATGAACGGGTCGGGGGCCATGAAGCCGGTGGCGTAAAGCAAATCGGCGCAGTCGGAGCTGGCGCCGTGGAGCATCCTGCCTTTTTTCATGTTTACACGTCTTTCCGCAATTTGATTTTCCTGTTTAGATAGTATAATAAGCTGCCGAGACATAAATCGAAAACCCGAGACTGAAAAAAAGCGCGACATGACCCACGGAGCCAGAACCACCCAATACATTGTCATTTCCGTGGTCTTGTCCTTGCTTTTCCATGCCCTGGTGTTCACCGTGTTCCGCAGCATCACCATGTCGACCAACTTCATGGCCACACCCGAGACCAAGGATAGCCGCCTCCTCACTTTCAAGGAGGTCGAGGTCGAGGATCATGGCAAACCCAAACAGACCTTGTCCCCCAAAGCCCCGGACATCCCTCCCCCGGTGTCGCTCAAACGCCCGCCCGCGCTGGCGGCCACCACGCCCCGCCTCGCCGACGAGTTCCCCGGACCCCCGGACATCCCTCCGCCCAAGCTCCCCGCCGCCATCCCCCCTCCCCGGCTTGACGCCGCCCCTCCCCCCAGGCTGATCCAAATCGACGGCGACCCGCTACCCGAGGATAAACTCAAGTTCAACCGTCTGATCATCCCCAAGGACGCGCGCCTCGACTCCCCCGGGGCGCGGCTGGTCGTCGCCCCGGACGGCAAGCCCGTCCCGTCCGGGCTCCTCCTGGACGCCGACGGCGGAGTCGACCTGCGCGTGTCCTCCCCGCGGCCGGGCCTAGTCTCCGGCAACGGCCCGGAACAACTCCCGGAGAAGATGCCCGGCACCCGGCTGCTGCCGCCGGAGAAGGTGGCGATCCTGGACGAGCTGCTGCTGGCCAAGTTCTACCGCTACCCCGAGACCGGCGGCGGCGGTTATTTCAAAGTCCAGCTCACCCCCAACCCCAGGGCGACGCGGCTGGGCACCTTCAAGAAAGACATCATCTTCCTGATCGACATCTCCGGCAGCATCTCCCAGGGCAAGCTCGACGAGTTCGTCCGGGGCGTCAAGATGGCCATCAAGGCGCTGTCCCCCAATGACCGTTTCGAGGTCGTGGTCTTCCGCGACAAGCCCTACATGCTCTTTGGCAAGCTGTCCCCCCCGGAGTCGGCCAACGTCAAGAAAGCCCTGGGCTTCCTCGCCAAGCTCAAGCGCGGCGGCTCCACCGACATCTACAGCGCCCTGGCCCCCTACGCCGACAAACGCGTCAAAACCCCGGGGCGCCCCTTGCTGGTCTTCCTCGTCTCCGACGGACAGGTCAATTATGGCAAGATCGTCGACAGCCGCGAGTTGATCAACCAAATCTCCAACGCCAACCAGGATACCGTCAGCATCCTAACCTTTAGTTGCGGCCAGCGGATGAACTCCTTCCTGCTCGACCTGCTCGCCTACCGCAACCGCGGCGAGTTCCTCAAGACCTCCACCATCGAGGGAGCCGGGATCGAGCTGGGCAATTTCATCAACTCCGTCGCCGACATCGTCGTGGAGAACCCCGACTACCAAGTCTCCAGCGGCCTCGGCGAGGCCACCTTCCCGAAGAAGCTCCCCAACCTCTACCACAACCATCCGCTCTCCATCTACGGCAAGTACTTCCCGGACACCGAGAGCATCGGCCTGCGCGTGGTGGGATTCTCCCCCAACGGCGAGAAGCAGGAGTTCATCTTCAACGGCAAGCTCGAGGACGCCGAGCTCGCCAGCCCCGAACTCGCCCAGAACTGGGCGCTGCAATACATCTTCCACATGTACAGCGCCCTGACCGCCAAATACGACGACCATATCCGCGAGACCATCCACCGCGTCGCCGCGAAGTACTCCCTCCAGCTCCCTTTCCTGGACCAGCACCTCATCAAGCACGAGCGCTACACCGAGTGAGTCAAAACCGTCTGACCACCTGGGCGGCCAGGAGCATCCCCATGATGTAGGCCGGGGCGACGAACAGGATGGAGACGGCCTTGGCGGCCTCCATCTCCCCCGCGCTCAAGTCCGGGATCGGCACGCCCACCTGCCGCGGGTCGAACCACACGGTGAAGACGAAGTCGAAAGCCAGAACCGCCGCCAGCGCCGCCACCGAGACCATCCCGAAATGCGCCCCGAACGTCGGAACCCAATACCCCGCCGCCATGGCGAGCAGGAAGAAACCGCTGAAAAACTCGTAGGCCACGAACCACGCCCGCGCCCGGCACTTGAGCAGAGCCATCAGGTTCGAGACCAGGAACACGACAAACAACGTCAAATACGCGACCACCAGCCAAGACATCCCAGCGCCCTCCCTATGTTGACTGGGCTAATATATTCCCGCCCCCCAAGCCGCGCCGCGGCCAAGACGTAATAATTCCAGCTTTTCCCCCCGACGTTCCGAACAAAAGCGGAAAGCGGGGATATTGGGTGACATGAAGACCAATGGGGATATTCCTGTTCAACTCCGAACTCCGAACCCCGAACTCCGAACTACATCAGGAGCAGGCTCAAGGCCATGACGGCCATGCCGGCGACGAGGCCGAAAACGCAGTCATGGCCTTTGCCGTAGGCGCGGCTGGTGGGCAGAAGCTCGTCGAGGCTGATGTAGACCATCACGCCCGCCACCCCCGAGAGGAGGGCACCGACCAGTTGCGGCGGAATGTCGGCGGCTCCGCCCAGGAAGCAAAGCATCGCGACATAGGCGATGGCGGCGCCCGCCGGCTCGGCCAAACCGCTCAAAAAAGAGTAAGTGAACGCCTTCCGGCGGTCGCCGGTGGCGTAGAAGATGGGCACCGAGACGCTGATCCCCTCGGGGATGTTGTGCAAGGCGATGGCCACGGCGATGACCACCCCCAACCCTGGGTTCTGCAAAGCCACCAGGAACGTGGTCAACCCCTCCGGGAAATTATGGATGGTGATGGCCAGAGCCGTGAACATCCCCATGCGCAACAACTTGCCGTGATGATAATGGGGGCGGTGGTCGTGCTCGCCCGTGGCGGCCAACGGTCCGACGTGAGACGCGTCGGCGAAGTTTGGCCAAGGAGCGGTGACGTCGTGAAGTGGCTTGGTCTCCTCTTCCCCGTGAACTTCATGGGGGTTCTCCGCCGACGGCACGAGCTTGTCGATGACGCCGATCAGCAATATGCCGCCGAAAAACGCCCCCGCGTTGGCCCAATGTCCGCCCCGCGCCCCGTAGGCCGCCACCAGATTGGCCGCCCCCTGCTGGAAAAGCTCCACGAAGGAGACGTAAAGCATCACCCCGGCCGAGAAACCGGTGGACACCGACAGGAAACGATAGTTCGTCCGCTTGGCGAAAAAAGCGATGGCGCTACCCACGCCGGTGGCGGCGCCAGCGAACAAGGTCAGCCCGAAGGCGATCCAGACGTTTTCCATACTACGGCTTTACTTGTCGAGGAAGGCGAGCGCCTCTTTGCGGGTGGGGAAGAGATTGAAGATGGAGGAGAAACCGCTGATCTCGAAAACTTCCTTGACGATGTCGGTGAGGGAAGACAAGGCCAATTTGCCCTTCTGCTGCTGGGTGGTCTTCGCCGCCACGAGCAGGACGCGCAACCCGGCGCTGCTGATGTAGTCAAGCTCTTTGAGGTCGATCAGGAGCTTTTTCGCCCCGCCTTGGAAAGCCGCGACCAGCTCCTTCTCCGCTTCCGGCGAAGTCACCGCGTCCATCCGGCCTTTGATGGTGAAAATCGTCGTCCCGCTCTCAACGCTTTTTATGATATCCATTCCCGTCGATCTCCTGGCTTGGTTTTAGCTTAATATACATCCTAGCCGCGGAAAAACCAGCGGCGAAGGGTATCCGATCCTCGCAGCCAGTTGCGTTTCAGCGGTGGCTACCAAACACCTAACCGCGCTTGCGGCAGTGGTAGACCAGGAACGCCTCGTGGGGGTTGGAGACGGAACGGATCTCAAAACCGGCGCGGGACAGCAAGCCCTCCATGATCCAGTCGAAGGTGCTGTATTCCCTCTTCACGTGCCCCAACGCCCCGCCGCGGACCGCCGCCGGGACGCTGTCCACAAAACGTCGCAGGCAAAGCTCCGGAGCCTCGCCTGCGGCGGGGGAGAAGACCACGTCGCGCAAAATGAGCTGGCCGTCCGGCTTGAGCGCCTGGGCGATGTTGCGCAACGCCAGGAGTTTCCAGACGTCAGGCAGATGGTGCAAGGCCGCCCCGGACACCGCGGCGTCGAAGCTGGCCGCGGGGAAGTCCATCGTCAGGAAGCCCCGACACCGGGTGGCGATCTCCGGCGAACCCTCCTCTTTGACCTTGGAGCGGACATACTCCAACATCTGTTCCGAGATGTCGATGGCGGTCGCGGCCAAGCCAGCGGCGGCGGCGGCGCGGGCGAAACGTCCGGTGCCGCAACCGATCTCCAAAACCGACGCCCCGGCCTTCAGGCCAAGCGCGGAGAGCATCCCGCGGTTCTCGGCGTCGACGTCACGGAAACTTCCCATGCGCCGGTCATAGACCTCGACCTCCGCCAAACTGGCGTAGTCGGTGCCGACCTGCTGAAACTCGTCCCAAAGCCATTCGGGGGCGGCCATGGTCATTCCTCCTTGTCATCGGCGCGGGCGAGATACTTCTCGTCGCGCAGCTCGAAATCCAATTTCCAGCGGCCGGAGCCGCTCTCGGCGACGCACCAGAGCTGGAGCGTGCCCGTCTCGGTCAGCTCGCTACGGAGCCGCACCGGCACCAAGCTCCCGGCGGGGACGTCGCCCTCGACAGGCAAGGTGGCGGTCAAAGCGGGAAGTTCGGCCAAATCGGGATCGGAGGCGGCGTCCTCCACCACGCTTCCGACCACGTCGGAAGTCCTGGAGGTGGAGGCGAAGAAACGGAACTCGGTGGTCTCGCCGACCAGCAGTCCCAATCCTTCGAAGGGGATGTCCAAACCGCTGCCCTCCTCGGTGCCCAACGGGAGGGCGCAGAGCCCGCGCAACGGGGGGGTGAAGCCGGGGATGGCGGGCATGGACGACTCGATGCCGACATAATAGGCGTGGGAGCTGCCAGCCTTGATCCGCACCCCCCTGCCCTCGCGCACCTCGGCGTAGCGGCTGGCGCCCAAGGCCACGGCCAAGTCGGGGTTGTTGCCCTTGAGGGCGACAACCTCGGCGGCGCCGGAGGGCAACCAGGAGGACAGAGCCTCGATGATCCGGGCGGTGATGGCCGGGGACTTGGTCACGCCGCCGTTGAACAACACCTTGCGCGGCAGCGAGGACAAGTCGTCGGGGCGGGAGGCGACGAGGCAATGCTTGGAAACGAAGGCGGCCAAGTGCCGCGTGACCGCGGGGTCGGCCTCGTAACGCAAGCCGAAAGTCCGCAAGCCGTGCTGGAGGTTGTCCGCCGGTCGGTCGGCAAGGGGGCAAAGCGGGAAGAAGCCGTCGACGATGTTCCCGGCGAGCTCCTCGCGCCCCAGCTCCACGGAGACGGAGCCGCCGATCAGGCCGCTGCCGCGTCCAAGCACCGTCAGCTTGCGCGACGGCTTGCCATCCCCGGACAACAACGCCTCCTTGGCCTCGCGGCAGGCGTGGGTCAAACCGGCGAGCTGGTGGTTGTCGAGCTTCATGTTTTTGTCGCGCTGGAGCTTGGCGGCGGCGGCGTAGGCGGCGGCGAGGTCCATGTTGTCGCCGCCCAGGAGGATGTGCTTGCCGACGGCGACGCGCTCAAGCTCCAGGTTGCCGTCGCGGTCGGCCACTTTGATCAAGGAGAAGTCGGTGGTGCCGCCGCCGATGTCACAAACCAAAATGACGTCGCCGGAGCTGACCTGGGCGCGCCAGGCGTCGCCGGTCTCGTGGAGCCAGGCGTAGAAGGCGGCCTGCGGCTCCTCCAGCAGCGCGACCGCCAAATCGGCGGCCTCGGCGGCCTTGACCGTAAGCTCGCGGGCGACGGCGTCGAAAGAGGCCGGGACGGTCAGGATGACGGTCTGGGCGGAGAGGCGGAGGGCCGGGTCGTCCTTGGCCATGGCGTCGTCCCAGGCGTCGCGGAGATGCGCCAGGAGCCGGCGGGTTGCCTCCAGGGGCGAGAGCTTGCGCTCGGGCCGCTGGCAGCTCCAGGGCAGGATGGGGGCGGAACGGTCGACGTTCTCGGCGCAAAGCCAGGACTTGGCCGAGGACACCACCTTGGACGGGGCGGTCGGCGAGTTCTTGCGCGCCAGCTCGCCGACGCAATAGTCCATGGCCGCGGCCCACGGCAGAGCGAGCGAGCCCGCCGGGACGTCCTTCTCGTCGGGCAGATAGAGGAAGGACGGGAGCGCGTCGAGCGCCTCAAGCTCCCCGGGGGCGACGATCTGGGGGATGCGGAAAAGCCGCGGCGCGGCGTCCGCGTCAAGGGTGTCGATATAATGAACCACGCTGTTGGTGGTTCCAAGGTCAATGCCAACGTTATATCTGGGCATGATGGAATCTCCTGGCTAGAAACTGACCTCTGCGGGGCAGACGATGTCCGTTTTGATCTTCCCGGCGCGGCGCGGGAGCTCGACGGCGTCGGCCCGCCATCCCTTATGGACAAGCGTCCCCTGGTAGGGGGGCTTGTCCGGGGTGTCGCCGGTCAAGGTGACCTCGGCGGGGTCGAAATCATCGGCGAGCCGAAGTTTCTCGCCCTCGGGCGAGGCGACGACCGGTCTGACCTGAAAATGGGCCTCGATGGTTTTGGCGCATCCGGCATGGATTTGGCGGACGGCGGCGCCGACCTGGGCGTCGTCGAAGGCGGCGATGTCCTCCTTGAGGAAGTCGACCAGGCGCCCCTCGCGTTGTAGGAGGGCCAAGGTGTAGACCGCCCCCTCGCGGAACTTGCCGTCGAGCTGGCCTTCCACTCCGGCCAATTTGGCCTCCAGCGCGGCGATTTTCCCCACATCCGCCGCCGGGGCCGTCGAAACCACCGTAGGGATCTCCGCGGCGGGGCCGCTGGTCAACGCGGCCCAAAAGGCCTTGCACGCTTTCACGAAACTACCCATAATCCATCCCTTCCCACTTTTGAGATTTTGCGGCTCAAGTTTTGGTTCTGGCCGCGATCCGGATGACCCTGGTGCCCGTCAGCATCTCGTGCAAGGCGCGTCTGTCGCCATTGATGAAAATGACCAAGGGGGTTAAAAGCCCGAACAGCAACAGCAGCGCGCCGAACACATACGCCCTGACCAGGAAGACCGGGCTGGCCTCCTCGTCATGCCTGCTGACCATCAGCCCCCAAAACCACATCCCGAAAGTCTGGGCGAAGACGCCCACCCCTCCGGCGACGTAAGAGAGCACCCCGCAGACGAACACGAAAAACATCAGGTAGAACGCCGTGTTCGGCGCCCCGGTGGACTTGGCCACCACCAAGCAGAAACCGAAACATAACAAGGCGAAAATCAGCATGAGCACCGCGTCGAAGGCGAAGGCCGCCAGCCGCAGCACGAACGGCGCCGGCCCCGGGAGGTAACGATACTTGAACGCGGTGTTCTCCGCTCGTTTCTGGACGCCGGCCGCAGGGGCGGCGACAGACTTGATCAGGCCGACCAACGCCCCCGGCTGCTTCTCGTACTTGGCCTCCTGGATGGCGAAGGCGTCCTGCAACGCCGCCAGCGAGCCAGCCTCGTACCACTTTTTGATCAGGGAGTTGCGGACCTTGGTGTCATGGAACACCCGACCGTTCTCGATCCACTTGGCCAACGTGTCCTGGTCGATCGGCCCGTATTCTTTGCCCTCAACCTCAACGATGTAGTTCATCCGCTTGGCTCCCTCGAATTTGGGGGAACAATATCATGGTTAAGACGTTTTTTCAACCGGTGGAGCGGAAAGCCCGCGATTGACAAGGAGCGGGCGGCGGTGTAGATTTAGCCCATGCGGGCAGCCCGCGGAACCCTGAGGCCCAGACGATGTCGATCAACATACCCCCGGAAGAGTTGCTGAAAATAGCCCAGGGACGCCGAGTCCTGCTGGTGGAGGACGACTCCATCAACCAGAAGGTGGCGTCGCGGCTCTTCAGCAAGTTCGGCTGCCAACCCGACATCGCCAGCAACGGCAAGGAGGCGGTGGACAAGGCCGCGGCAGGCGGTTACGACTTGGTTTTCATGGATTGCCAGATGCCCGTGATGGACGGCTACGAAGCCACGCGGCGGATACGCCAGCTCCCGAACGGCGCCTCCATCATCATCGTCGCCATGACCGCCCACGCCATGCAAGGCGACCGGGATAGATGCGTCGCGGCCGGCATGGACGACTTCATTTCCAAACCAGTGAAACTCGAGGACATCCACCTGGTATTGCAGCGCAACCTCAGCCAAGGACATCAGCTTTGAGCGACATCATCATCAAAGGAGCCCGCCAGCACAACCTCAAGGGCATCGACGTCACCATCCCCAGGAACGCCCTGGTGGTCATCACCGGCCTGAGCGGCTCCGGCAAGTCCTCGCTGGCCTTCGACACCCTCTACGCCGAGGGGCAGCGCCGCTATGTCGAGAGCCTTTCCGCCTACGCCCGCCAGTTCCTCGACCAGATGCAGAAGCCCGAGGTGGAACATATCGAGGGGCTTTCCCCCGCCATCGCCATCGAGCAGCGTTCCGCCGGTTCCAACCCCAGATCCACCGTCGCCACCACCACCGAGATCTACGACTACCTCCGTCTGCTCTACGCCCGCACCGGCAAGCCCCACTGCCCCCATTGCGGCCTCCCCGTCCACGGGCAGAGCGCCCAGGCCATCTGCGACCTGATCCTCGCCCTCCCCCCCGACCGCAAGCTCATCCTCCTGGCCCCTTGCGTCAGCGGCCGCAAGGGCGAGCACCGCGAGGTGATCGACAAGCTCCGCCAAGACGGCTTCGTCCGCGCCCGAGTCGACGGCGAGCTCGTCGATCTCGACCAGGAGATCGTCCTGGACAAGAACAAACGCCACAGCGTCGAGGCCGTGGTCGACCGGCTCATGACCGGCAAGCTGGAGTCCGGCCGCCTGACCGACTCGGTCGAGCTGGCGCTGCGCCGGGGCGAGAGCATGATGACGCTGCTAGTCGAGGAGCCCGACGGCAAATGGCGCGAGGAGCTCGTCAGCGAGAAGCTCGCCTGCCTCAAATGCGGCGTCAGTTTCGGCGATTTGGAGCCGCGCAACTTCTCCTTCAACAGCCCCTACGGCGCCTGCCAGGAATGCAACGGACTGGGCTCCAAACTGACTTTCGACCCGGCGATGCTCGTCCCCGACCCCACGCTGGCGATCAAGGACGGGGCCATCCCCGCCTGGCGCCGCGGCCCCCGGCGGCTGCTCATCTACTACAATCACCTGTTGCGCAGCCTGGCGGAGCACTTCAATTTCCCCGACCTGCTCAAAACCCCGTTCAAAGACATCCCGGAGCCGATCCGGGAGGTTCTCTTCAACGGCAGCGGCAAGGAGATCATCAAGTTCGACTACTGGCAGCGCGGCCGCAACCACGAGCTGCGTAAACCTTTCGAGGGTGTCATCCCCAACCTGGAACGCCGCTACGCCGAGACCGAGAGCGAGTCAGTCCGCGAGCGCCTTCAAGACTACATGGGACGCCGCCGCTGCCCCGCCTGCGGTGGCGGCCGGCTCAATCCCGTCAGCATGGCGGTCACGGTCGGCGGCTTGCCCCTCCACAAGTTCAACGTCCTCTGCGTCACCGACGCCATCGCCTTCCTCGACAAGCTCCCCATGACCGCGGAACAACGCGCCATCTCCGCCGAGATCGTCCGCGAGGTCAAGAGCCGCCTCGGCTTCCTGGAGAGCGTCGGGCTGAACTACCTCTCGCTCGACCGCGAGAGCGCCACCCTCTCCGGCGGCGAGGCCCAGCGCATCCGCCTCGCCACCCAGGTCGGCAGCGGCTTGGTCGGGGTCATCTACATCCTCGACGAGCCCAGCATCGGACTCCACCAGCGCGACAACGACAAGCTGCTCGACACGCTCGTGAAACTCCGTGACATCGGCAACACCGTCGTGGTCGTCGAGCACGACCTCGACACCATCCGCCGCTCCGACCACGTCATCGACCTCGGCCCCGACGCCGGCCGCCACGGCGGCGAGCTCATCTACTCCGGCCCCCCCGCCGGAATCGTCGACTGCGAACGTTCCCACACCGGCGCCTTCCTCTCCGGCAAACGCATGATCCACACCCCCAAGGAGCGGCTCAAGGGCAACGGCAAGCACATCGAGATCCTCGGCGCCGCCGAGAACAACCTGAAAAACATCGACGTGAAGATCCCCCTGGGCACCTTCACCTGCGTCACCGGCGTCTCCGGCTCCGGCAAGAGCAGCCTGGTCAACGACATCCTCCGCGTCGCCGTCGACCGCCACTTCGACATCGGCCGGGAGATCCCCGGCAAACACCGCGCCATCCGCGGCCTGGAGCACCTGGGCAAGTCCATCGTCATCGACCAGTCCCCCATCGGGCGCACCCCGCGCTCCAACCCGGCCACCTACATCGAGGCCTTCGGGATCATCCGCGACCTTTACGCCAAGCTCCCGGAATCCAAGGTGCGGGGCTACCAGCCGGGCCGCTTCTCCTTCAACGTCAAGGGCGGCCGCTGCGAGGACTGCAAAGGCGACGGCATCAAGAAAATCGAGATGTCGTTCCTCCCCGACGTCTACGTCAAGTGCGCCACCTGCGGCGGCAAGCGCTTCAACCGCGAGACCTTGAACGTCCTCTTCAAAGGCAAGAGCATCGCCGACGTCCTGGAGATGACCGTCACCGAGGCCTGCGAGTTCTTCGACGCCATCCCCAGTTTGAGCCGCAAGCTGCAAACCTTGGAGGACGTCGGCTTGGGCTACGTCCACCTTGGGCAACCGGCCACCACGTTGTCCGGCGGCGAGGCGCAGCGCGTCAAGCTGGCCGCCGAGCTGTCAAAAAGTCAAAAAGGCCACACTTTGTACATTCTCGACGAGCCCACCACGGGACTGCACATCCACGACGTCGAGCGGCTGTTGCAAGTGTTGATGCTCCTGCGCGACCAGAACAACACCATCCTGGTGATCGAGCACAATTTGGACGTCATCAAGGTGGCCGACCACCTGATCGACCTCGGCCCGGAGGGCGGCGACAAGGGCGGCGAGCTGATCGCCGCCGGCACTCCCGAGGAGATCGCCAAAGCCAAGCGCTCCCACACCGGGGCATACCTGTCCAAGCTCTTCAAGGAGGAGCGTAAATCCCTGAAAAAATCTTCAACTTGAATTAATAGGCAAAGGACGAGGGCAATGGAGAACAGCGCGGAGCAAACGACCGAGGGGCAGACCTGGACCAGGCTGGACAAAGAGCAGATCAACCTGCTGCCCATGCGCAGATACGAGGGGACTTCCCGCGTCGTCCAGACCGCGGACGAGCTGGCCGTGGCCGTGGCGGAGCTGGAGCGCGAGACCGTGCTGGGCTTCGACACCGAGACCCGTCCCGCCTTCCGTCCCGGCGAGCACTACCCCCCTTCCGTGTTGCAACTGGGCGGCGAGAAGACGGTGTACCTATTCATGCTTAAGCGCCTAGGCTTGCCCCCGCCCTTGCTGGGGCTGCTCACCAACCCGGAGATAATCAAGGCGGGAGTGTCGCTGGCCTACGACTTGGCCGAGCTGCGCAAGCTGACCGACTTCGAGCCGGAGGGCTTCGTGGACCTCGGCGACGTCGCCAAGAAGCTGGGCGTCCAGAACCACGGCCTCCGCGGCTTGGCGGCGGCCTTGCTAGGCTTCCGCATCAGCAAGTCCTCGCAGACCTCAAACTGGGACCGCGGCGACTTGCAGCCCGCCCAGATCACCTACGCCGCCACCGACGCCTGGGTCGGCCGCGAGCTCTACCTGGAACTCCAAGCGTTGCGGACTCAGGCCTAAGCGCGCCACATTCTAGCGCCGCCCTAACCGTCGTCTAACAACAAGCGTCGACAAGCATGCCGCTTGGGAGTATTATATCCCCAAACGGGGTTCGGCGACATGAGCGACAAACACTGCGTCAGAGAGAGCCTCCTCAGCGCCGCCTTGGAAGAACGCGCCGCCCTTGAGGACGGCCTCGAACTCGACCTCCTCGACCAAGACGACGAGGATGACGCCGCCGTCCCGCCGAAACGGATCAAGGAGCTGGCCAAGCCCCCCTTGCTGCTCCACACCGGACAGGCCACCTCCGCCGAGGTCGACGCCCTCCTCAAAGACAACCCCGACGTCGACCACCTCGTCATCGTCGCCCCGGACAACATCCCCCGCGGCCTCCTCACCCGTTCCGACTACTACATCAAGACCGGCGGAACCTTCGGCTTCGCCCTCTTCCAGAAGAAAAAGGCCGACGTCCTGGCCAAGCGGAACTTCTTCAAGGCCACCGGCAACACTCCCGTCGCCCGCGTGGCCGAGGCCGCCATGCGCCGTCCTCCCGATTGCCTCTACGACCCCATCGTGGTGGTCAAGCCGGACGGCTCCCTCGATGGCACCGTGACCATCAAAAACCTGTTGGAGAGCTCCGAGCGGGAACTCGTCGCCGCCAAGGAGCGCGCCGAACGCGCCACCCGTTGCAAAAGCGAGTTCCTCGCCAACATGAGCCATGAGATCCGCACCCCCATGAACGCCATCCTCGGCTTCGCCGAGCTCCTCGACGGCCATGTCGAGGCCGCCAAGCCCAAGAGCTACCTCGATGCGGTCAAGTCCAGCGGCAAGACGCTCCTGCGCATCATCAACGACATCCTCGACCTATCCAAAGTCGAGGCCGGGAAGCTTGAGCTCAGCTACGCCCCCTTCAATCTCCACGCCGCGCTGAAGGACATCGTCAAGATCTTCGCGGCCAAAGCCGAGGGCAAAGGCCTGCGCCTGGCCCTGGAGCTCGCCCCTGAAGTCCCGGACTTCGTCGTCCTGGACGAGACGAGGCTGCGGCAAGTGCTGCTGAACTTGGTCGGCAACGCCATCAAGTTCACCGCCCGCGGCGAGGTGGAGCTCCTCGCCACGGCGGAGACGACCCCGGGCCGCCAAGACGCCGTCGAGCTCGCGGTGGCCGTGCGCGACACCGGCATGGGCATCAAGGAGGAGGAGATGCGGCGGCTCTTCGAGGCGTTCCACCAACAAACCGGCCAAAGCGTCGCCGAATTTGGCGGGACCGGCCTCGGGCTGAGCATCTCCAACCGCCTGGCCGAGCTCATGGACGGCGGCATCTCCGTCAGGAGCGAGTGGGGGACGGGCAGCGAGTTCACCCTCCACCTCCACGCCGTCCGCCTGGCCGCCCACGGCGCCACGGCGCCGGGGGCCGACGACGCCTCCGCCAAAGTCACCTTCCGCGGGGCGCGAGCCTTGGTCGCCGACGATCTCAAGCTCCACCGCGACCTGCTGCGGGAATACCTCGCCAGTTTCGAGATGTCCATGGACGAGGCGGAGAACGGCAAGGAGGCGCTGGACATGGCGATCGCGAGAGCTCCGGCCCTGGTCATCCTCGACATCAACATGCCGGTCATGGACGGCTTCCAGGCGCTCAAGGCCATCCGCAAACATCCGGGGCTAGGACAAACGCCCATCATCGTCTCGACCAGTTCCATCCTCAAGAAAAAGCTCGTGAAAAAACTAGGGCGGCACAATGTCGGCTATCTCCCCAAGCCGATCACCAAGGCCGCCCTGCAAGCGGAACTGATGAAATTCCTCCCCTGCCAACGCCAACAGGAGACGACGACCATCCCCACGGCCGCGACGACGGCGACGGTGGCGGCCATCGCCCCCGCCACGCTCCAGGAGCTTCGGGACAAACTCCTGCCGCGCTGGGAGGAGCTGGGCGACAGCATCTTCGTCAACAAGATCACGGCCTTCGGCCAAGACGCCCTGGAGCTGTCCAAGCGACTTGAGGTGGAGCCGCTCGAAGTCTGGGCGGCGGAGTTGCTCGGTCACTGCGACGCCTTCGACATGGAGCGCGTCCCCAAAACCCTCGCGGCGTTCCCGGCGCTGCTCCAGAAGCTCGAACCGCAAGGAGCCCCCCCATGAGAAACCCTTTGTTGCTGATCGTCGACGACGTCCCGAAGAACCTGCAAGTCTTGGGCAACCTGCTGCGGCGCGAGTACAGCGACATCGCCGTAGCCACCAACGGCTCCCAGGCCCTGGCCCTGGCCAAGAAGGCGCTGCCGGACATCATCCTCCTGGACATCATGATGCCCGACATCGACGGCATGGAAGTCTGCGCCAAGCTCAAGGCCGACCCTGACACCCAAGGCATCCCGGTAATCTTCCTGACCGCCAAGACCCAACAGGAGGACATCAACGCCGGCTTCGCCGCCGGGGCGGTCGACTATGTGAAGAAGCCGTTCAACGCCGCCGAGCTGCTCAACCGGGTGCGCACCCACCTGGACTTGAAGCTCAGGACCGAGGAGCTAGAGCGACAGAACCAGGAGAACCGGGAGTTGCTCCACGTCCTCTGCCACGACCTGACCAATCCGTTGAACTCGCTGCGGATGTACCTGGACTTGCTGGGCCTCGACCCGACGATGTCCGGCCCGGAGCTCCGCGGCGACATGTTGAAGGTCACGGACAACTCGCTGCAAATGATCGGCCTGGTAAGAAAACTCCGCGCCCTGGAGGAGAAGCCGGAATCCTTGCCGCTCCTCGCCGTGAGCGTCGCCGACGCCGTCCAGGAGTCGAGCTTCATCCTCGGCAACCTCTACCACAAGAAGGGCATCGTGTTGAAGGCGGACCTGGACGACGGGATCGCCGTCCAAGTGGAGCCGGTCTCCTTCGTCAGCTCGGTCTTGAACAACCTGTTGTCGAACGCCGCGAAGTTCTCCTACCCCGGCGGGACGGTCGAAGTGACCGCCTGCCATCCCCCCGGCGCGACGAGGGTGGAAATCCGCATCACCGACCATGGTGTCGGGATGTCGTCCGAGCTGGTCGCCCAGCTCTTCGACGTCGGTCGTAACAGGAGCCGCGCGGGCACCGACGGGGAGCTGGGCACGGGCTTCGGGATGCCCCTGGTCAAAAAGTTCGTCGAGCTCTACGGCGGCTCCATCCAGCTCAGCTCCAAAGACGTGGAAGACCACCCCGGCGCCAGCGGCACCGAGGTGGTCTTGTCCCTTTCAGCGCCGGGGAACAAGGGGTGAACGCGATCAGCCAGGGACAATAGTCTCGGAGCTGATGAGCGTCGTCAGGACATGTTTGGCACCCGGGGCGACGGTCACGATGTCGTCCTCGGCGTTGCAAGTCTCGACGCAAACCATGCCGTGGAACTCGTCGTCGCCGAAGTCGGGCATGCGGATCGACTTGTCCACCCATGGGTTCCAGACGACGGAGGAACGGCTGCCCCGCTTGGCGACGCTGATCCGACGGCGCTTCACCGGGTCGGTGATGACACAGACGTCCTCGGTGTCGAGGAAGACCATGTCGGTCTCGGAGGCGAACTTGACCGGGCCGTCCCAGGTCGAGAACTTGTCGGTGAGCTTGTCGTGGCAACGGCGGCCGGAAAGCCCTGTGACCGTGGTCTTGGCGATGTCGCCGACGGCGAAATAGCTGTGCAAAGCGCCCGTGAAGGTGAAGCTCTTGTCATCGAGGTTCTTGACGTGGAGCGAGACCTCCAGCGAATGGCCGACGACCACCTCCAGCTCCACGTCGAAGCGATGGGGCCAGAGCTCCATGGTCTGGTCGTTGGAGGCCATCCCGAGGACTAGCCGAGTGCCGCCTTCGGGTGTGACCTCGGAGCGGCGGAACTCCCAGTCGCGGAAGCGGACGAAGCCATGGCTGGGTTTCTTGGGGTCGTCGGCGCAAGGTCCGAACCACGGCCAGCAGACCGGAATGCCGCCGCGGATGGACTTGCCGGGGGCGAAGTAGCTCTTCTGGCTCATCCAAAGCACCGGCTCCTGGCCTTTGGGGCAGTACTCCATGACATGGGCGCCATGGAGGGAGACGGTGGCGGAGCCAAAGGCGTTGTCGATCTTGGCGGTCGGAAAATCCCCCGGGCCCTTCACGATCTTCAGGTGCCCTTCGATGTCGAGCTCGGAGAGGGCTTCGCCGCCGCGGAGCGACAAGTTGAAAATACGTCCCAGCCCGGTCATGTCGAAGACCTCCTTCATGGAGGGGTTCAAGCCGACGATCTCGATCTTCTTGCCCGTGATCGCCCTGGCCGCCCGGACGCAGAGGCGCAAGAACGCCGACGACACGTAGGACGCCCCGGACAAGTCGAAGACCGTGTCGCCCTTGTGGGCGGCGACGCGCTCGAAGACCTCGTTGTCCACCTGTTGCGAAGTAACCCCGTCCATCCGACCATGGAAACGGCAGCACAACGCCGAGCCCGGCACCTGAAAATCGACAATCCCGTTCATTAGCACACCTTCTTTTACGGTTGAGAGTTAGGTATTATAGCCACTAGACGGGGTGAATCAAGCCCCGGGGCGGCGATTTCCGCTCACCAAAGCGGCGTCTTGACGCTGTAGGGCGGGATGTCGACCTTGGGGTTGCCCGGGATTTTATGGTACGCCTCGAGCAGGTCGGCGATCCGGGAACGCTTGGCGAAGAGCGTCTCGGGATTCCGCGTGTAGACCGTCAGCGTCTCGACCAGCTCCGGCTCGATGGCCAATTCGGCGGCGGCGGCTTTCCTCCACTCCTCGGGCATTGCTGCCTCGCCGTTCCCAGCCTTCTTGAGCGCCTCCGAGAGCAGTCGCAGATAGATGTAGTCATCCAGTCCGTCGCGGATGTTCTTGAGCCGGGTCGAGGCGATAGGCCCGCCTTTGGCCGGATAGAGCAAAAGCCCGTCGCCGCTGAAATTGCGGTAAGAATGGCCATGCCAGTCGGTTAGCGGCGCCCCGTCGATATGGTGTTTGCGGATAGTCGGCTTCCCTTTGGCGTCGAGATGCCGGAAGTCAGCCCACCCCGTGGCCGAATAGTACAGGAAGCCATCCGGACGGTATTTCCAGAACATCGCCCCCATCAACAACCTAGCGTCGATGGCCGGATATTCGATGAGGAAATTGGCGTAAGGCTTCAGCGGGCCGCAGGCGATATACCACCAGACCCTTTTCCCGGATTTCTGGACCTGCCGCAACAGTTCGAGGTCTTGCTCGAATTTCGTTGTCGTCGGAATCCAACCGTCCACCCATTCGTTGAGTCCGGACGTCGTGCCATACGAGTCGTCGCAGGCGGTGGTGAGGACGGGGATGTCCGGGTATTTGGCCTTGACCCCCCTCAAGGTTTCCCGCATTATCGGAAATTTGCTCTCATGTAGTTCGTCAAACCCATAGAGATAGGCCTGCCCCAGCACGCCCGCCTCCCGATACTTCGGGACGAAAGCGTCCAGCCACTTCACTACGGGGACGGCGGAGAGGTACATGTTGAGGACGTTGAAGCTGCCCGCTCCATGGTCGATGCGGTATTTGACATCCTCGACGCTCAATGGCCCAGTTCCAGAACCGTTGTAGAGCGAATCCGGCTTGAGGCGGTTGGCTAGCATCATGTCGTAAACGGCGTTGCGCCATCGCCTGGTTTTCTCCGGGGTGGCGGGCAACTCGTCTTGGATAAGGACGCCTTCGCAAGGCAGGACGGAGCTTGAGGAGACGGAGATCGTCATCGGATACGGCGGGCCAGGTTTAAGCTCGAACCCCCGCACCTTTAGCTTGAACGGGACGTTGACGGGTTTCAGCTTGCCGCCGACGACAAGCAGCTCGCCGGAATAGACTCCGGGTTTCTGCCCGCTGGGGACGTTGACGTCCAGCCACCAGGCTTGCCATTTCCCCGCCTCAAGGAAAATGGCCCCGGCGTAACTCAGGATGGGGTCGGGCCAATAGCCGCTCCGGCTGACCTTGTACTTGGGCGGATCGCACCAGACGAACCCCACAGGCGCGACGCTGAACGCGGCGTTCGGAATGGCCGTGCCGTCCGGCATTGTCGGCGCCCGCCCCAGGCTGACCGTCACGTCCGTGATGTCCCGTCGCGGATAAAGGGCTAATTGAACGCTCTCCCCTTCGCCTTGGGCGGCGTCGAGCCATCCTTCCCGGGTCGGCATGTTGAGGAAACGCTGGGAGGCGCGTTGTATTTTCTCAAGCGAGCTCGCCCAGACCGGAACCACTTCGCCGGGGACGGAGGAGTTCGTGAGGAGCGCGTGTTGGCGTTTTTGCTTGATCTGTTCTACCACCTCGTCGAGCTGGTTGATGTCGGCGGAGCTAATGTCCTCCGTCGGCTTCCCCGCGAGTTTTCCGGCGAACGCCAGCGCGTCGCCGAGCCCCGCGCTGAAAAGTGCCCGGGCGGCGGGAGGCGCGTCCTCCAGCTCAATCCTTTTGAGTTCGGCGAGCGCCCCGGACACCTGCGCCCGTATCGCGCCGGAGTCGCGCTTGACCAAGGTCATGTCACCGACATAAATGACCGTGTCCTTGGACGGCTCGAACTTCCCGAGATGCAGCTGCGCGACAGCGTTGAGGTCAAGCCCTTTCGCGGCCAAGTCGGCCATCGGAATCACGATCGAGTTTATCCCCTGCGTCAATTTCACGGGGTAGTCCGCAGTGGTCTTGACGTCCTCGGAGCGGAAATGAACGTAGAAGTCAGCGTCCTCCGGAGCGTAGACATCGAATCTCAAGCTTTCGAAAACCAACCAGGACACCGGAGGATTCATCGTCAGGAAGCTCCCTGGCCACCTCTCGCCACTGACGTATTTTTTGAAGATGAGCTTGCCACAGGGACCGGGCGTGCCATCCGGCCAGTTGACGTGCTCAAGCGCCGTGTTGTCCCGGAGCGTCCATTTTTTCAAGTCCGCCACATGGTCGAAGCTGAACATCTTCACAGTGGCGACGGCTTGACACGCCGCAAACGAAAACATCACAACCAGCAAAAAGCGTCCCATGTTAAATTTTCTCCTTTTTGGTTTGCTTAAAGTGGAATTCTAGTCCCAGCGGCACTGTATACAGCGCCGCGTCCGACGGTTTTTGGCATGTCGTCCCGTATTTGCTGGACGGAAGTTCCGCCGGCATGTCCGTCAGCCCAAAGAATGTTGGCGCGTTTGGCGTGCCTGAGCTGCAAAAGATAATTACTGCTGGAGTCTAGGAATCCCATTGACCAAGATTGCAGATTGTCTACCCTAGCGGTGTCGCCCATCATGAAAAATTGCGACGGAGCTCTTAGTTTGTGCGACATGACCTCCGTGCCACCAGAGACGCTGTAGGATGTGGGCTTCGTCGCCGTGTCATCATATTGGTTCCCAGGGTGATCCGCATAAGAATACGGTACACCATATGTGTAGTGAATGGCGCTCCATCGATATGGCGCCGCGTCGGGGCAGAGCATTACTTCGCGGTTCCGGATGTAATCCCCGCCCATGCATTTGTAATAAGGAGGATTGTAAAAATATTCCTTCATGGTCTGCTGATTGAGCAGCGCCGCCCAAGTCATGACCGAGATGCCATAGTTCAACACGATATGTCCATTGCTGTCGTCGCCATACTGGAACAAACCGATGCCACATTGCGTGAGGTTGTTCACGCACTGGATCGACAATGCCATCTTGCGCGCCTTCCCTAAGGCCGGGAACAGCAAGCTGGCCAGAATGGCGATGATCGCCACCACCACCATAAGCTCAATCAAGGAAAACCGCTTTTTCATCGCTTCGCTCCGTCTTGTTGCGCCGTTCGAGGACTAGTGGTGATTATACCGCAATCTCCAAGAAAACGCAATGTCAGCATCGTTTAAGATATATCCAAATCGGTATTTCTTTGTCTTGACGACCATCCTTGTCCCAATTACATTATAATGAGATAGAGAGGTAGGTAGCTAGGCGAAAATGTCGAAACCGTTCAGGATAACGCTCAATCGCTCGAAGTACACCAGCCAATCGTTGATCTCGATACTGGATGTCAGCGAACTGACAGCAAGCCCCGTCACGGACATGGGCGTCTCGTACATCGCCTATTGCGAGCTGAAGGACTATTGGCTCATCGAGCGGAACGGCAAATCGGAAGCGAAGCATATCGACTTGTTTTTCGCAGTGGACGGGGAGTTCTCCATCGAGTCCAGCGCCGGGATATCCCCAGTCCGCACCGGCGAGGTGGCAGTGGTGCCATCGTGGATCGACCGCCGCCTAAGTTTTGCGCACGGGGCGAGCAAGCACCTCTACGTCCGCATCGACGCAGTGGAGAAATACCAGCAAATCGACAGGATTGAGGTCCGCGGATCCCTTTATACGGACGAGCTGGTCTGCCACACCAGACATATACAGCAGGCGGGCGACTACTTCCCCGACGCGGCGGAATACCGTTACCATCTTTTCTCTGTGATCCAGTTGCTGCTGCGCCGGGAATTGTGCCACGACGAGAACGAAGAGCCCCGCCAGCTGGACCGCTTGTTCCGGACGCTCAACTCCGACGAGGCCAAAAGGAACGGCGTCGCGGAGCTGGCCCGGAGGCTCGGCGTGTCGGTGTCCACGTTCTACAAGCTCTGCGTGCGGCACTACGGCAAATCCCCTGGCCGCGTCATCGGGGAGATCAACATGCGCAAAGCCGCCGAGCTGCTGCGCGGCACCGACCTGTCCCTGGAGAACATCTCCGAGCACTTCGGCTACGCCAATCAGTTCGCGTTCTCCAAGGCCTTCAAAAAAGCCATGGCGATGCCCCCGCTTCAATATCGCAAGCAGCCTAAATAGCCTCTCCGCTGGTGGCGGACTGGAAGGCGCGCCGCGCCAAGCCGGCCGTCCGCGCCAACTCGGACAAGGTGTCGGCGAAGAGAGCGTCGGCCTCGCCCAACTGATCCGGCCGGGGCAGCTCGACAGTTTCCCCCTCCCCTCCCCGAGTGATGCCCTCGACGGTCCGGGCCACGGATTCCACCGCCCCGGCCAGGACGGCGGGAGCGAAGGCGCGGGGCTCTTCCTGGGCGTTGTCGCAGATGAAAACCAGCTGCCGCGCCAAGTTGTAGGTGTCCAGCGTCCGGGAGAAGAACTCCTGCCAGGGCTCGGTGGATTTGAAGGCGCCCTCCGGCTCGTAGCGCATCTGTTCGAACATCTCGACGGAGGAGATGAACTCGTCGGCGGAGAAGAAAAGCCCCGTCCAGTCGTCGCGGCAGGCGGGCTCCTTGGCGTTGTAGGCCGCCACGAGCTGGCGCAACCGCCAGGCGACGCGTTGGAGCATGTCGTCGACCGCCGGGACGAAGTGGAGGCGGGAGCGGTCGCGGCTCCCGGCGAAAAGCCCTTCGCAAACCACCACCACCAGCGCGCCCAGCACGGTACAGAGCATCCGCGCGAAAACCAGGTTCCAAAGGTCGAGCTCCTGGGACGGCCCTTGCGTGATGACCGCCAAAAAACCAAGGAAGGCGACGAAGAAAAAGGTGTAGGTGGCGTAGCCGCCGAAGAAGTTGCAAAAATAGAAGCTGAAGAACAAGACCGGGGCGATGAAGTAGACGCAACGATAGTCGAAGAACAGGAAATCCCCGGCGAAAAGCAAAAAGGCCAAAGAGAACAACGCGGTGCCCCAGATCCGTTGGGAGACGCGGCGCATGGTGATCCCCTGGACGCTGCCGCCCAGGTAGATGAAGCCGGAGGCGATCATCACCCAGCCGCCCTCCGGGAGCTGGAAGAACTGCCAGAGGAAGATCGACACGGCCAAGGCCAAAGCAACCTTGACGCCCTCGTTGGCGCAGGCCTGCCGTTCACGTTTGTAGAGGAGGTAGTACATGGTTCAGAGCTGGCGTTGGTCAAGACGGTTGAACGTGGCCAGCAAGGCGCGGAGGATGAAGCCGCCCTCGGCCTCCACGGGGGTGACGCTGACGGCTAGAGGCTCCCCGGCTTCGAGCTTGACGGCGATGGCGAGCGACGCGTCCGCGAGGACGGCGCAAGTCCGTCTGGGCGGCGCCGCCTGGAGCGCCGGAAAGGCGCGGCCGCAATAATGCAGCTCGCCCAGCAGCGACTCGGCGCGTTTGGCGAAACGTTCCGTGGAGGGGAGGAAGGGCGTCTCCGTCAAAACGGCGCCGGACGCCTTGGCCGCGACTTTGAGTATCCGTTTCAGGTCGGGGCTGCCGCCCTCCGCGAGCTGACGGAACCCCTCCGCCATGCGCTCGCAATAGATCGCCATGACACGGCGCACCCGCGGCCGGTACATCGCCTCGCCAATCAACGGGACGGCCACCGCGGCGATGGCGAAAGCCAACCCCGCCTCGATCACCATGGTCACGGCGTTCTGGAACCCGGAACTATAAGTCAGCGACACCGCCGCCCACACCACGGCGTTGGACGCGGCGAAACGCGACTTCACCACCGTGAAACAGCAAGGCACGTAAAGCATCGTCCACAACAGCACCAACGCGGGGTGCGCGGCCAACATGGTGTAGCCGAACTCGCCCAAGGCCAGCATGGCGGCCATGGCCAGCATGAGGCGGTATTTAGCGTTCCAACTGGTGGCGAAACGCGAGGCCATGGCGATGTTGCCGGCGTTGATCAGGAAGATGATGTGGGAACTGCCCGGCGTGATCCGGGCGAGCCAAAACAGGAAGGCGGCGAAGGCTGGCAAATAGAGCAGCAGAGACGAGAGCAAGGCCAGATTGTCGGGGTCGCGGTCGCGGAAATAATCCCTCAGGGCTTTGAGCATTCACCCACCTCCACGCGGCTCACCACTGGAAGAGTTGCCAGAACAGTTGCCTGATTTGCCGGGAGGGGCAATCCAGTCGGACGAAAGCGCTGGCGCCCGGGCGCAACGGGGGGGTGTCCGGCCCGATGTCGGTGATCCTGATCTTGGCGGGGAAGCGTTGGGGGAGGAGGAACCACTCGTTCTCCTTCTGGACTTGCGGCATGGCGTTGAAGTCGGCGCGGGAGTCGCGGTTGACGCCCCAATGACAGGAGACAACCTCGCCATGCAAGACCACGCCAGGGTGCTGCCAAAGGTAGATGTCGGCCTTGGTGCCAGGGACGACGGCCGAGAGCTGGGTCTCCTTGAAGTTGGCCTCCACCCAGTAGTTGGAGCTGTCGACGCAGGAGAAGAGCGAGGTTCCCGGATCGACGTACATGCCCGTGGAGAGCTGCATCCCGACGACATAGCCGTCGCTGTCGGAGTAGACCGTGGTCAATTCCAGTTGGACTTTGGCGATCTCAAGCGCGGAGATCAAGCTGAGCCGCTTGGACTGCTCGGCGGACAAATCGGCGACGGCCTTCTTGAAGTTGTAGCGGGCGCGGTCGTAATTCGCCTGGGCCTGCAACTCCGCCTGGCGCTGCTCCTCGGCCTCCTTCTGCGAGAAGGCGTTCTCCTTGGCCAACAACGTGGCTTGGGTGGAGAGGTATTTGAGGTTGGCCAGGGCCGCCTCGCAGTTTTTGATCTCGGAGTTCGCCATCAAGATCTGAGCCTTGAGCGACTCGATGTTGTTGACGCTGGTGTCGATGTCGTGCTGGAGCTGCTCCACCTTGAGCTCATAGGGCCGTTTGTAGACGGTCAGGAGCGGCTCGCCCTTCTTGACCAGTTGGTGGTCTTTGACGTAGATGTTGGTGATGTGCCCGGCGACATGGGCGGTGACCGGGCGGATGTTGGCGTAGACAAAGGCGTTCTGGGTATAAGGGTTGCGATGCACCCAAAGATAATACGCCCCCGCGGCGCCGAAGAGCGCGGCCGAGACAACCAACACTAGGTTGGCGACAATAAACCGCCTCAACGCTTTGAACAAATCACCACCCCATGCCAATTAACCATTCGGAACAAAGTTCGGCCCAGGTGGCGACATGCGGCTGCTGTTCCGCCAAGCCCAAGCCATGGTTGCCCTCGGGATAGACGTGCAACTCGAACGGCACCTTCTTGGCATTCAGGGCGGAGGCGAACAACAAACTGTTCTCCACCGGCACGCAAGTGTCGGAGGCGGTATGCCATAGGAACGTCGGCGGGGTCTGGGCGGTGACGTTGCGCTCCAGCGCCATCAACTCCAAAGCGTCGTCCGGCGCGTCCTCGCCTAGCAAGTTCACGAAGGAACCGCGATGCGCGAACTCCCCGGAGGAGATCACCGGGTAACAGAGGATCAGCGCGTCGGGACGCGACGACACCGGCGCCTCGAAGGCCTGAGGGGCGCAAAACGGCTTGTCGAAATGCACGCCCAGGCTGCCAGCCAAATGGCCGCCGGCGGAGAAACCGCAGATGGCGATCTTGTCGGGGTCGAGGTTCCAGCGCTTGGCCCCGCCGCGGATGATCCTCAAGGCGCGGGCGGCGTCGGCGACCGGGGCGGGATGCTGGGCGGGGACGACACGGTATTGCAAGACGAAGGCGTTGATGCCGGCTGCGTTGAACTTCTCCGCGATGGGGCCTCCCTCATGCTGGGCGCGGTTGCAATAACCGCCCCCCGGCAAGACCAGAACCGTCCCGCAGCTCTCCGCCCCGCGCAACAGATACGGCTCAAGGATAGGGGCGAACCCGTTCTCGTCCTTGCCATCGCGGTAGTCGTCCGGCCACAACATAATCGTCTCGCTCATGGGAGACATCCTTTAAGTTCCGCGTTGATGGCGGCGGCGGCCGCCGCCGGGTCGGCGGCGCCGTAGACCGGTCTGCCGACCACTATGAAATCCGCCCCGGCTTGGGCGGCTTTCGCAGGAGTCATCACCCGTTTCTGGTCATCCAGGGAGGCTCCGGCGGGACGTATGCCTGGGATAACCAATGTGAAGTCGCCACCACAGGCGGCGCGGACCAAGCTGATCTCCTGGGCGGAGCAAACCACGCCGTCGAGCCCCGCCGTCTTGGCCAGCAAAGCCAGATGCGGCACATGTTGGGCGGGGGAGTAACCGTCAGCGCGGTTGAGCGCCTCCCCGAGCCCGGGGGCGTCGAGGCTGGTCAACACGGTGACGGCGATCAACAAGGGGGCGGGCTTGCCGGCGGCCTTGAGTTCGCGGACGGCGGCGGCGGCGGCGCGCAACATCTCGGAACCGCCGCTGGCGTGGACGTTGAGCATGTCCACCCCGTAGTCGGCGCAGGCCTCGATGGCGGTGGCCACGGTGTTGGGGATGTCGTGGAACTTCAGGTCGAGGAAGACTTTTTTGCCCCGCTCCTTCAGGAAGCGGACGCAGGAAGGCCCCTCCTCGCAGAAGAGGCGGAAGCCAACCTTGTACCAGAGGCAATGCTCGCCGATGGTGTCGACCAAGGACTTGGCGGCGTCGGTCGACTCGAGGTCGAGGGCGGTTATCAACGTTGTATGTCTGGTTCCCATGCTCAACCCAAATCGTCCAAAGTGCCGTTTTCCATCTCGTGCACGAACTGGGAGCCGGTGTAGAGCATCTCCAACTCGTCGGGCTCGTCGTATTCCATCTTGAACATCCAGCCGTCGCCGTAGGGGTCGGAATGCAGCAGCTCCGGCTGGCGGCGCAGATCGCGGTTGACCGCGATGACCCTGCCGGTCAAGGGGGAACGGATGTCGTAGAGCGAGTTGTTGTAATGGAGCACCGCGCACTCCGTGTCCATCTCCAGCTCGTCGTTCACGTTGGGCAGCTGGACGGTCTCGATGGACTCCAGGGCGTCCTGGAGCTCGTCGATGATGCCCACCACGGCAGTGTCATCCTCGACGCGCACCCAGACGCGGTTCTTGGTATACAGCAACTTCTTCGGGAAATTCATGAAACCGCTCCTTTATTCACACTTAACCTTCGGTATAATTATAATTTGCCCTAGGTTTATGCAACCCCGCAACGGAAAAAACAGCGTTTTTTTTCACTTCGCTCGGGTTGATATCATAGCTCCAGGGGCATCAATTCCAGGCCAAGCCTCCGCCCCGATAGCCGACTCTCCCGTGGTATTACGCACCGGCGCCGCGCGGCGAAGGGGATGAGGGGAACGACTTCATTCTAAATGGAGAGTTTTACACGCAAAGCGGGGGGGCGGCAGGGTGTCGCCGCCCGCGGCCGTCCCCCCCGCCCCTCTGGCTCATTTGAAGATCAACGTCTTCACCTTGCCCACGCCGCGCTCGCCGCGGACACACTCGACGATCTTGGCCCGGTCCGCCTCTGGCACCCCCTCCAGGATCATCTCCTCGACCTGACAATCGAGGTCGGCGTTGAAATCCAGTGTGTACCCGGGCGGAGTGCTGGACGCATAGGCGTAGGGGACAGGCCCCACCGAGACGCTGGGCCGACCGCCACGGATGTCCTTGAAGTGGATGTGCCCGACGTTGGTGTGCAGCAGGAAACGTCCGTTCCAACGGTAACCATACTTGGCGTAGCTGTCCAAAAAATCGATGTTTTCGAAATAGATCCAGTCCATGAAGCCGACGTCGCAGACGTCTTTGGTATCGTAGGCCAGGCATGGATACATTTTGCAGTCACGGGTGCCGGTGACGTCCTCGACCACGACGTTGGTGACCGAGTAATCGGCCAGGACGCCGTTGCTGGAGAGCAAGCGCATGCCGCGGTGGGAGCCTTCCATGCGCAGGCCCTTGATCCAGACATGGTCGACAGGGCCCTCGCTCACCTCGTCGCGCCAGCTGTCCACGGCGAAGAAATCGTCGCCCGTGCAACCAGCCATGTCCTTGATCACGACGTTCTTGGCCGGCCCCTGGATATGCACGCCGTCGCTGAAGCATTCCTCGTAATAGATGTCGCGGAACAGCAAGTCCTCGCCGTTGGCGGCCAGGAAGGCGTAGGCGGGACAACGCATGATCCGCAGCTTAGTGAGGGAGACGCCGCTGACGTTGAGGAACAGGAACATCCCCCAGGCGGTGTGTAGGGTCGGGTTGACCGCGGCCTCGCGCACATCCTCATGTCCGCGGGTCGAGCTGGCGTGATCCCACGTTCCGCCGGTGACGGAGATGTCATGGTCGCGGTCGCCGGACGGCGCCACGGCTCCCGGGGCGCCGCCGCGGACGACCGCCAAGTTCCGGTTGCGCACCATGCAAACCCTGACACCGCCAACCAACCGGATTATTGCGCATGCGTCGGCCTTGATGCTCATGCCGCTGTCCAGGACGATGGGGCGGTCGATGTAATAGGCCGAGTCGGAGGCGGGAAAATAGACGCCGCCCGTCTCGGCCAGTGCGGCGTCGATGGCGTCCGACCACACGGCGATGTCCCGCCCGAGCTGCTGACGCCGGACCACCTTGGACGCGTAGTTGGTGACCGGGACGTACGTGAGCTCCGCGTTCCGTTGGTCAAGCCGCCGCTCCATGGCCCCGAGCGCTTGGACGATCTCTTCTTTGCGCATTTCACGTAACCTTCCTTGTCATGTTTCTGTGCATGCTACTTTAAGCGTCCCCAAAGAGACGCCATCGTTCAGATGTCGGACGAGCATGTTTGCCGCCCCAAACAAGATGTCGTGGTCGAGAGGTGGCCAGGGCGGCGTGAGCAGCCTCGTCTTGGGGAAACGGCGGATGAGCTCGTCGAGCCCGCTGACAAAGTTAACCAGAACCTCCGGCTGGGCGGCGTCCGGGAGCTCCGCCAGCTCCGCCAGCAGGGGCTGCAAGGTGTCGCAGCCCCCCTCGGCGATGATTCCGGTGACATGGAGGCGGGCCAGCAACTGGGTGAGCCGTCCCGGATGGGTGACCAGATAGTTGACGCAATGGGCGGGGCCGAATTCCGCGCCGCCCGCCCGGAACGCCGCAACCAGCCCGTTCCGCTCGGCCTTGGCGTGGCCACCGACATAGACGAAGTCGCGGTGCCCCCGGTTCAACATGAACGCGACCCGCGCCCGGTTGATTCGCTCGTCGTCGTAAAGGGCCATCCCCAAATAGGGAGCGGCCTCGGGGAGGAACCCTTGGGGATTCTCCACCACCAGCGGCAGCTCCCCCGCCAGCCGCACGACCTCCTTGGCCGCGCCGGAGGGCGGGGAGAACCACAACACCCCCTTCACGCCCAGGACGATGGCGCGCTCGCACAGCCCCGCCAGAGAGCTGGCGTGGACAATCTGGGGCAGGAAACCGCTGTCGCTGAGGCACCGGAGGGCGACATGGGTTTTCCCGATCGGCGCCCCCCCGTCCCCGCCATGGTAGATGATCCCCACTTTGCGGGGGCGCAGATAGGCGGGGCTGACACGGTGCCCCCGCTTCGGGTAGCTGGCCGCCCAGCCCTCGCGGACCATGCAGTCGAGCGCCTTGCGATAGGTCAGGTAACTCACCCCGAGCCGCGGCGCCATCTCCCGCCCCGTCGGTAGCCAACCACCTTCCGGGTACTGGGCGTCGAAGAGCCGCCGCAACGCCTTGATGACTTCGGTGTGCGATCTGTTCCGCGTCGGTTGTTCGCGCATGTGTCCCGCCCTCTTCTTGATCTGGTTCATAATTATATGACGCAAATCAAGATTTGTCAATGGACAGAACGGACAAAAGAACGACCTGGGGGTAACCCAGGCCGTTTCCGCCTGGCTAGTTCAAACGGAGCCGATCGGCGGAAGCAGCGTCCAAGGAGCTTTCGGACCGCCCCCGCCCATCCCCCAGCGAAAAGCCGGAGAGCAGTTGCTGGAGACGGCCAGCCTCGCCCAAAAGCTCGGCGGCGGCGGCGGCGGTCTCCTCGGCGGAAGCGGTGTTCCGTTGCGTCACCGTGTCTATCTGGTTCAAGCCCTGGGAGATCTGCGACACCCCCTCGGACTGCTCCTTGGAATAGCGGGCGATCTGGTCGACGATGCCGGCCGTCTTGGAGATGTCCCGGCTGATCTCCTCGAAAGCCTTGGCTGTCTGCTCGGCGATGCCCTCTCCGGCGGCGACCTTGCGCCGCGAGTCCTCGATCAACTCGGTGGTCTCGGCCGCGGCCTTGGCGCAACGCCCCGCCAGATTGCGCACCTCGTCGGCCACCACCGCGAAGCCCTTGCCGTGCCTCCCCGCCCGGGCCGCCTCCACCGCCGCGTTGAGCGCCAACAGGTTGGTCTGGAAGGCGATGTCGTCGATCACCTTGATGATCTTGGCGATCATCTCGCTGGAAGAACTGATCTCCTTCATGGAACGGAGCATCTCCTCCATGCGGGCCCCGCCGCCGCTGGCGGCGGTGGCGGCGGCGGCGGACACGTGCTGCGCCTCAAGGGCGTTGTCGGCGTTGTTAGCGGTCTGCGCCCCGATCTCGGTGACGGAGCTGGAGATCTCCTCGATGGACGCCGCCTGTTCCGTGGCCCCCTGCGAAAGCTCCTGGCTGGAGTCCGAGACTTGCCCGGCGTTGTTCGCCACCGAAGCCGCCGCGGCGGTGACGTCCCCCACCATCGCGCGCAAATTGCCGACCATCCCCACCAAAGCGTTGCCCAACACGTCCTCCGCCGACCTCGCCTCGACTTGGACCCCCAAGTCCCCCGCCGCGATTTTGCCAGCCACCGCCGCGTTCCCGCCCAGATAGCCGGACAGCCGGTCGAAAGACTGCGCGATCGCCCCGATCTCGTCGCGGCGGAGCTTGACCTTGTCCAACGCCCCCCGGTTGGCCTCGACCGCCCCCACGTCCCCCAGCGCCAGATGGTTGGCGGACGCGGTCAACAGCCGGAGCGGCCGTACCATGGAACTGACCGTCGGCGCCACCAACAGCGCGGAGAGCAGCAAGGCGAAGCACACCAAGACGACGCAGATCCGCCGCAATTGGTGGACCGCGCCCAAGAATTCCGAGGTGTCGGTGGTGATGCCCAGCTTCCACCCGGTCAGATCGACCGTGGCGAAGCCGTTGACCTTGTCCACCCCGTACCAGTCATAGAACTTCACGCCGGAGGGGCTGGCCATCATCTCGCGCCCCCATTCGAAATCGTTGGCGTTCTGCTTCAGTATCAACGCCTTCTTGGGGTGGGAGATCACCAGCCCCTCGGCGTTAAGCATGTAGGCGTAGCCGGTCTTGCCGCAGTGGATACTCTCGACGAAGTCCCGGGAGAACGTGTTGAAGTCCACCGCCACCGCCACCGCCCCCACGAACTTGCCCCCGGACAGCATCGGCGCGGAGACACAGAAAATGTAATTGCCGGTGGTCTTGCTAAGCACGACCGGCGAGATGGACATCTTGCCGGCCTGGTTCTCCTTGAAGTAGCCGCGGTCGCCCAGATTGATCTTGCCAACGATGTTGCGGAACCCCGACGCGATCACCGTTCCTTTGGCGTCCATCACGAATAACTGCTCGAAGCCTTTGTAGCCCCCCAACATCTCCTCGATCTCCTTGCAGGCGACCTCCGTCCGGGCGGAGTCCTGACGCTGGGCGAGCTCGATGAACATATCGTCCACCGCCCAGGAGCGCACCGCCGACCCCACCAGCCGCAACCAGCTGTCGGTGTTGCGCGCCGACATCTCCGCCTCGCCACGCAAGGATGACGTGACCTCGGCGGTGATCGCTTTCTCCGCAAACCAGTACGTGGCCCACCCGATACCAACGCTGGAAGCTAACACCCCTAACAAAACTACCGATAAAATCTTACCTTTGATCTTCATATCCCGCAAAACTCCTACAATAGTTGTTAGCACCACGAATGATTACAAACTATTACCACATGACATGTTTTTCAAAGTGGAATGGCAACAATATCAAGAGCGGCGGCGGGCGGGCGGCCGATGAGCTCCCGACGATACTCCATCGGCGACAGGCTGAATCGCTGCTTGAACAGCCGGGAGAAGTAGAACTCGTTGGCGATCCCGACCGCGGCGGCGACCTTGCCCACCCGCTCCGAGTCGTTCAACAACATCGTCGCCGCCAGTCGCAGCCGCAGGTCGATCAGATGCTGTTGCGGGGAACAGCCGCAACACCGTTTGAACAGCCGCCGGAAATGCGTGGGCGTGACATTGATCTTGGCGGCCTCGCGGCGGAAATCCCAATCCAGCTGCGGCTTCTCCCGGAGCTCCTCCAGCAGCTCGGCGAAGAAGCTGTCCTGATAGGCCGGCAACTCCCCGCGGCCGGAGTCCTGCTCCCGCAACTGCAGCAACAAGTCCTCAAGCGCCAACACCGCCCGGTCCGAACCCGCCCGCGCCCCGTTGATCATGGCGATTAACTCCATCATCGCCGTGTGGAACTTGTCCGGATGGTTTATCTTTATCAAAGGGGAACCCGCGCCGACCGGCAACAGCCCCCCGGAGACGAGGCGTTCCACCCGCGGCCCATGGAAACAGACGAAGTGATGTTCCCGTGGCTGGCCGCCCAGCGGGCCGTACTCGAAAAACGCCCCCGGACGCGAGATGAACACCCAGGGCCCTTCGACTTCACCCACAGTCTTCCCGTCAATCCGCAGAAACACCCCGCCACTATGGTTATACTGCACACCGTAATAAAGCGGCGTGTGGCAGTGCGTCCGCCGATACGCCTTGAAGAAACCCGCCATGCTGAACTCCAGCCCGGAGAAATATTCCATATAGAATATCCCTTTCCATGTTCGTTTTGTGCAAATATGCGTTCGCATCCTCCATTTGCAAATGGTGGAATCCACTTATTGTATAAGAAACAATAACCGAAGGCGTCGAAGACATGAAACATGAAATGACCATTGGGTACCTGGCGCTGTCCAAAGCCAGTTGGAAGACGGACAAGATCGTGGCGTTGGCCGAAGCGGCGGAAGCCTCATTGCGGAGTCTGCCCTACAAAGTGGTGGCGGCCCCCGCCCTGGTCACCACCGAGGCGGAGGCGGAAGCGCAGGCGGAACGCTTCAAACGCGAGGGGGTGGACGTCCTGGTCCTGCATTTCGCCACCTTCCCGGTGGGGGCGGTCATCCCGGCGCTGGCGCGGGGGCTGGATGTTCCGATCCTGCTGTTCGCCAACCCCGAGACACCCTCCCCCGCCGGCGTCCTCGAGCAGAACTCGTTCTGCGGGGCGAACATGGCGACGCATGTCCTGCGGACCTTGAACCGGCAATGCCGCTTCGCCTGGGGCAAGGCCGAGGAAGCGGCGGCGGCGGTCGCCCCGGCCCTCAAAGCGTTCGCCTGCGCCGCCAAGTTGCATGGAGCCAAAGTCGGCCTGGTCGGCGGCAGGGTCCCCGGCTTCTACACCTCCAGCTTCGACGAGATGCGGCTCGCCGCGACGTTCGGGACCGCGGTCGAGGTCATCGACCTCCTGGAGGTGGCCGAAATGGCGCGGCGTCTCGGCCCGAAAGCCGGTTTGGACAAGCTCCGCGGCAGCGCCGCCAAAGTCAACAACGTCCCGGACAAGGAGCTCTCCCTCGCCGGCAACCTCTTCCAGGCGCTCCACTCCACGACGGAGAAGTACGCCCTAGACGCCCTCGCCGTCCGCTGCTGGCCGGAGCTCCCCGACTTCTACGGCGTCGCCCCCTGCGCCGTCATCGGCGCGCTCAACGACGCCAACGTCCCCACCAGCTGCGAGGGCGACGTCCTCGGCGCCGTGACCATGATGGCCCAGCAGTCGCTCTCCGACGGCGGCACCCCCTTCTTCGCCGACTTGATCGCCTTCGACTACGACGACAACACCGGCGTCGCCTGGCACTGCGGCGCCGCCCCGTCCTCCCTCTGTCGCCGCTTCGAGGACACCACGTTGCGCCTCCACATGCGTGTCGACGGCGGCGACAAGAAAGGCGTCACCAACGACTTCCCCCTGAAAGCCGGCCGAGTCACCATGGCGCAGCTCAACGAGACCCACGACGGCTACCAGATGCTCATCGCCGCCGGGACCGCCCTGGACACCGACGCCTTCGTCCGCGGCAACCCCTTGCGCATCAAATTCGACGGCTCCATGCGGACTTTGATCGGCACCATCATGGCCGAAGGCTTCGGCCACCATTACTCCGTAGTCCACGCCGACATCAAGGACGCCCTGGCGGATTTCTGCGCCCTGAAGGGCATCAAACCAATCATTGTGGGTTAACTATGAAGAAGAACCAGATCGCCGCTCAGCTCTACAGCTTCCGGGATTTCATCAAAACCCCAAAAGAGGTGGCCGAGACGTTGGCCAGGCTGAAGCGGCTCGGCTACGACGCCGTACAGCTGAGCAGCTCGCTCGCCCCGATGCCGGAGGCGGAACTGCGGCGGATACTCGACGGCGTAGGTCTCCTCGCTCCGACCGCCCACGAGCCCGGCGCAAAGATAGTCAACGAGACCGACGCCGTGATCGACCGGTTACTGAAGCTGGATTGCCGCCATGTCGCCTATCCCTACCCGCACGTGGTTCCGACCAACGAGGCGGAGGCGGTCAAGCTGGCCCGGCAACTGGACGCCACGGCGCAGAAAATGGCTGCGGCGGGGATCAAGCTGGCTTACCATAACCACTCCATCGAGTTCATCCATCTTGGCGGCCGCAGCCTGCTGGACATCATCTACGCGGAGGCTCCGGCGCTGGAGGCGGAGATCGACACCTTCTGGGTCCAGGCCGGCGGCGGCAACCCGGTCAGCTGGATCAGCCGGATGGCCGGACGCATGGAGGTGCTGCACGTCAAAGATTTCGGCGTCAGCGACCACTACAACCGCTTGATGATGCCGGTCGGCGGGGGTAATCTGGAATGGAACGCGATTGTCGCCGCGGCCGAGGCGGGCGGAGTGAAGTGGTTCGTGGTGGAGCACGACGGCGACTGCCCCGACCCGTTCGCCTCGTTCAAAGAGAGCATCGATTTTTTGTCGAACAATTTCGTGAGCTAAACAGGAGTCCAGATCATGTTGAAAATCGGGATCATCGGGGCCGGGCGCATGGGTTCGGTCCACGCCGAGGCCTTGAAGGGCGTCAAGGACGCGGAACTGCATGGCGTCTACGACCCGGCGGAAGAGACGGTGGCGGCCTTCAAGGCGAAGTTCGGGGTGGCTAAAGCCTACCCCAGCGTCGCCGCGCTGGCGGGCGACAAGGCCCTCGACGCCGTGCTGGTCTGCAACTTCAGCGACCAGCACCACCAGACGATGGTGGAGCTGCTCGACGCCGGCAAGAAGACCCTCTTCTGCGAGAAGGCCCTTGTCCGCCAGCTCGCCGACGGCGAGGACCTGCTGCGCCGCGTCAAGCAGACCGGAGCGCAGGTGATGGTCGGACACCACCGCCGCCACATCCCGGGCTACGCCGCCCTCCACAAAACCGTCGCCGAGGGCCGGCTCGGCAAGGTGAGGATGGCGAAGGCCGCCCTCTGCGCCAACGGCTACGCCCGCCAGTGGGGCGACTTCTTCGCCGACTTCGAGCGCTCCGGCGGCGTCATCCTCGACATGATGAGCCACGTCTTCGACCAGCTCAACTGGTACTTCGGCGCGCCGGAGAGCGCCAGCGGCCTCAGCCTGATGATCGACCGCTCCATGCCGCTCCCCGTGGACTTCATGTCCGCGACCTTGAAGTACCAGTCCGGCCCCATCTGCAGCGTCGAGGGCGCCTGGCAGCGCTACGGCGTCGGCTACGACAAGATCGAAGTCTACGGCGACGAGGCCACCGCCATCTACGACGGCGGCGACAAGCTCCACCTCTACCGCAAGGACGAGCACACGGAGATCTCCGTGGGCAACCCGCCCGCCTACGCCGCGCAGATGAACGCCTTCGTCCAAATGGCCAAGACCGGCGAGCCGCCGCTCAACGGCATCCAGGAAGGCTTCGACTCCGTGCGGGTGGCGCTCGGCGTGATCGAGGCGGCCAAGAGCGGCCAAACCTTCAAGTTCAACTAAAGGCCCCACCATGAAGACAAGAGTCACCATCTGGCACGAGTTCGTCCACGAGAAAAGCAACCCGGACGTGCGGAAGGTCTATCCCGACGGCATCCACGGGCATCTGGCCAAAGCCTTGGCCGCCCCCGACTTGGAGATCCGCACCGCGACCTTGGAGGAGCCGGAGCACGGCCTGACCAAGGAGGTCGTGGACAACACCGACGTCATGCTCTGGTGGGGCCACGCCGCCCACGACAAGGTCGCCGACGACGTGGTGAGACGCGTCCAGGAGCGCGTCTGGGAGGGCATGGGCATCCTTTGCCTGCACTCCGCCCACATGTCGAAGATCTTCAAGGCGCTCAACGGCACCAGCGGCAAACTGCACTGGCGCGAGGCGGGCGAGAAGGAAAGGCTCTGGACGGTCGACCCGGCGCATCCGATCGCCGCCGGTCTGCCGGAGCATTTCGAACTGCCCTACGAGGAGATGTACGGCGAGCCGTTCATGATCGCCGAGGACGCCCACGTGGTGTTCATGTCGTGGTTCGAGGGCGGCGAGGTTTTCCGCAGCGGCTTCACGCTGAAGCGCGGCAACGGCAGGATGTTCTATTTCCGCCCCGGCCACGAGACCTACCCGACCTACAAAGACCCGAACGTCCTGCGAGTCCTGGCCAACGCCATCCGTTGGGCGAAGCCGGTCCTCTCCGCCCCCTATCCGAAAACCCACAGCCCGGAGCCATTGGAGCCACTCTCCCAAAAGGATTACAATCCCGGCAAGGCGGGGATCATCAGATAAGCGAAATGCGCCTCTTTCACGGGTTGGCTTTTAGCTGAAAGCCAACCCGTTCATCATGCGAACCTCGTAGACGCGGGCGGATGCGTCGCCATTGGTTTTTGTGATTTCAAGCCGGACTTTTGCCGCCCTGACTTTCGCGAACTCGTGCCGCCTTCTGCGGAAATGATTGTCCGTGACTGAAAACAACGTCCGCCAGCAACCATCCAGCCATGCCTGGATTTCATAGTCGCTGACACATTCGGGCGCAGCCCCGGACGGAATCATCTTGTTCAGGTTGGTGTCGAAGATGATCTCGATGGCGTTGAATTCCGCGGGCTCGCCAAAGGTCAGGTCGAGGCATTGCGGCAAGCCCGCCGCAGGGTCGGACACCCACATGTTCGGCCAGGCGCCGGCCCTGGCGAGGCCGTTGATGGCGTTTTCCGGCCCGAAAACATTTTGCGCAGGAAAAACCTCGAAGCACAAATTAAGGTTGTCATTGTAGCAGCCGTCACGCTTCAAATACACCCCAGGGACATAGCGGTCGGAAACGCACGCCTCAACTCCCGGAACCTGGGGCAACAGTATCCAGCACAATTTCCCGGGGACGACGGCAGCCGCAAAGGCGAAATCCACCGCGACATGGAGCCCAGGGGGAACAACGGCGTCGGCCGAGGCGATGTCCGTCGCCGCGCTGAAGTCGCCGGCCTTGGCGGCGGCGCGGAGTTTCGCCGTCAAGGTCACGGGGGATGGAAGTTCCGAGTTCATCCAGACCCGGACGCAATCGATCCGCCCGGAACTGACCGGGAACATTTGCGCGCGGGAACGATCCGCCGGAGGGACGTCGCAGGGATCAAAGACGCCGCCGAGGTCTTTGGGCGGGGGAGCCAAGGACAAGCAACCCGTGATCGGCCCAGTTTTCAGCGGCATCGCGCTCGTCGCCGACAGCCGCTCCGTCGGAACGATATCGGCGACGGCAACGGCGATATCGCCTGGCAGAGCCGCATCCCCGGACGCGAGCAGGCTCTTGAGCTCGCCAATACGCTCCCGCCCGATCTCCCGCGGGGTCAGGCGATATTTCTTCCGCAGATATGCGGCGGTTCCGACTGCCTGGCCGCACAGGGCGCAGGTGGCCATTACCCGCGTCGTCCCCAACGCCACATGTGTCACGCTGATGTTCCGTCCCGCCATCATCAGGTTCTCGACATTTTTCGAATAGAGGCAGCGGAAGGGGATGCCGTAGATGTCGGGGAAAAGGAACGGCGGCGGGCTGCCGGGATGGCTTTTGCCGAAGACGCCTTCCGGCGGGTGAAGGTCGATGGGCCAACCGCCGTAGGCGACGGCGTCGTCAAAAACCGTGGCGTCCATGACGTCGTTCTGCGTCAGCAGGCAATCGCCCATGAGCCGCCGGGATTCCCGCTTGCCCGGATGGGAGGCGATCCAATTGATGACGTAATTGTCCGCTCCGTGGTCGCCCCCGTTCTTGACGTGATCCCACAAGCCATAGAGGATGGCGAGGAGCTTCCGATAGATCGCCTCGTTGTCCGCGACGGTGTCCAGCTCGCCGCCGTGCTCCAGCCACCAATAACCCTGCCGCGGGTTGTCATGGAGACGGTACGGCAGGTCCTCGTCACTGAACTTGAGCGCCCACGGGGGAGCCTTGAAGGGCATGGGACGCCCCATGTCGGCGGCCCTGAAGCAGATGGACGACCCCATGGTCTTGCGGTCGGCGGTCTCAGGGGCGAGAGTCTCGTTGAATTCGCCTCTGGCCTCCCTGCCGACCCGGAACTCGGCGCCCGCGGCGTTGCCGATGACGGAGTCCCCGCTGCTGTCGATGAAGGTGTCCGCGGCGATGACGAGGTTGGTGTCGGAGTCGATGACCCTGGCCTTGACGCTTTTGATGCGGGCTCCGTCCATTTCGACGTCATGCGCCTCGGTGTTCAGGAACAACGTGAGGTTCGGCTCCTTCTCGACCCACTCCAGCAGCACCAGGCTCCAGTGCTGTTGCCACCCCCAAGCCTTGCGGTAACAGGACTCCAGCTTCATTTCCTCGAGGACGCCGGTTTCCCGGGCGTTGAGGTTATGATACTCGGAGGCGCCGTTGATGTTCAGCCCGTCGCTGTTGCAGCTGCACTCGGCGCTGGAGGGCCCGCCGAGGTTGGCGCGGTTGTGGAGCAGGACGGTTTTGACGCCGAGCCTGGCGGCGGCGATGGCCGCGACGGTCCCGGCGACACCGCCGCCGATCACCGCCAGCTCATAACGCAGAAGCTGTTCATGATGTCTTTTCATTTTTCGAACACTGCCTTCATGAAACGTTTTATGGGGGAGGAATTAGAGCTGTAGTCAAGGGGTTGAAAGGTTATTTGATATTCGCCTGGAGGAGCCTTGACGCGCAAGGCGCTTGACGCCATGGCGGGCACAAGAATCAAATCCGCCTCATTGAGCGGGTAGATCCGGCCTCCGTCTTCCTGGAACAATTCAGCGTCCCCAACCGGACTGTTTTTGCCCTCCACTGCGATCCTGTACCAGACGGCGCGCGGCGACCACAGATTGTACAGATGCAACGTGACCGCGCCGCCCGGCACGTCAATCGCCTGGGGATTCAGGCGTTCGCCCGCCATGACACAGACCGGTTCCAATTCATTGATCTTACCCTTGATTTCCGCGCTCAGCCGCCTCAGCTTGTCGCCGGAGGCGAGGGCAAGCTTTTCGCGCAGCTCCATCAACGTTTTTTGCCGTTCCACAAAATAGTCTTTGAGGGCTGGCGGAGCGCCCACGTCCACGGTCATTTTAATCAAGGAGCTCAGCTTCTCCAGGAAAATGTCTTTCTCGCGGCGGATGCTCACGTTTTTGACAAACGCAGATGTCGGGGCGGAAGCTCTTTCCAACGCAAAGCCGACGCAGACGGGATGCCGCGATATGGTCAACGAACTTTTCAGCCTTTGCCATTGACCATTGCCGACATTCACGGCTTTGCCGTATTCCCCGGTCTCCGGGGATCCCGTCCCCCACATGAAACCGGAAGTGATCATGGTCACGGCGTTTGAGCCAGAGGTCCGCATGTCCAGCTCAAACTCAATGAGTTCCCCGGGTTGAATGTCGTCAATCACCGTTATTGCCGCGACCCAAGTCCCAGGGGCGGCGGAAATTTTCAGAGCGCATCCCCCTGCCGTGTCAACGGCCTCAAACTTGCCCTTGGCCCCGTTGCCCACATTCAAGGTCTTCCACCCCTCTCCGAGCAGCGAGGTGACCGACGCGTCGACCTTTGGCACATCATCCGCCATCAAGGGGAAACCGCCCAATGCGATAACCGATAGGATCAACATTGTTTTTCTCATTGCCATTTACTCCACGTTGGCCGTTAACTCGATAATGTCATTTGTGATTCTCTCCATGTCCTCGGGACACGGGTTCGCCACCACCGTTTTCACATCGGTGTCCAAGAGCTTCAATAACGCTGCTTTGGACTGATGGTTTTCCGGCAGGCTTTCCGCCAGACGCTTCGCCGTGGCGAAGAGCGCATGGTCGCGGCCACCGGCGCGAACGCCCATCCAGCGGCGGCTTTCAACGACGTTGCCCTCGCTGATATAAAGCGTGGTTTCATTCGGATATATTCCATCCGTGTCATCCCAGGGGTCGCCGCTCCAGCCTTTTCCATCGAGCCCAGTCGCCGACCAGTAGCCGCCGCCGTCGATGTTCCAGGCGAAAGTCTTCCAGCCGATCATGCGGTACTGTTTCAGCGGCGACAATCCCAATTGCGGCCAGGGGCAGAAATATGACCATTGACGGATTGGCTTCTTGCGGAATTCCGGAACGAATTTGAGATATTCGCTGTCTCTGTAATAGGTGTCCACTGGAACCATAATATCGACCAAGCCCCGGTCGGCTAAATCGACTACAGCGCCGGGAGAGCCTCCAGTCACAGGCGAGCAAGGGTTCGCAAAAACCATGATTGTGGGATCAACGCTTTTGACGGCTTGGGCGAACTCGACATAGTATACGCCCTGATACTCGTCGTAAGGATAGAGCGCCCACCGGTTTTTATTCCAGCCCTTGTCCGCAAGATGCGCGGACAGCGCGCGGAGATAATTGCGCAGCGCTTTTTTCCATTCAGGGGAGTAATATGCGATTTCGCCGTCAACAGCTTTCAATGGAATTGTCGCTTTGCCGCTTTGGTTGAAGAAGCTACATCCCCGCAGCAAAATAAATTCCGCATATGGCTGGACGTTATTCAGCGTGCGGTCAAGGTCGGCGAAATCCGGGTTGCCGACGATTTCGCCTTTGCCGTCAAACGCTATTTTGACGTTTTCAAGCACGTGGAAGGCGTTCACGCCAGCGCGTCCCAAGGTTTTCGCCAAGTTGACCGCCTCTTTGCCTTTAAGGCCTCGCAGGCTGCAATCCCATACCAACAAGTCCATGGTCGGCCCGCGCGGAAGACTCAGGTTCGTGATGGTTAAATCCAACGTCGCCCTCCCGGCTATGGCGCCATCTCCCGCAACTAAATTCAATTGATCCCGGTAGTTTTCCGGCTTAAGGCCATCGGTGTTGATTTCAAGAAACAATTGCCGTGTTTCGCCACCGGGGACGAACAACGCCCCGCCGGGCTTGAGCTCAGGCAGAATATCCGCCACCAGATTATAGCCGCCGCGGCTGCGCAGACATGCGGCTTCGCGCTTGACCACGCATCGAGACAGACTCGCGCCGGAAAACTCGGGACGGAGAAAGATGCCGGCCTTCCCTGGATTGTGGACCATCAACGCCGCGTTGACCAAATAGTTTCCAGGAGCTTTCAAGGCGAGCGTTGTCCGCGCGTCGGCTGGCGGCGAGGCGTCCGGAGGAAAACCGCTGTCGTAAGGGTCTTTGGCCCACCATGCGCTCACTTTGCCGTCCGAGGGCGTCCCTTTCTCCAGCATGGCGCAACCTGCGGCGAGCAGCATCAGCGAACACGACAACGAATAAGCAGCCTGCTTCACGATCTTTCTCCTTCTAGTGATTCATGTCCCATAATCAATTGGCATCCCAGCCCAAAACACTGGTGGCTTGAACGCTTTTGCCTATAGTCAAATATTTGTACGGCATTACATGCCCATCGCAAAAGAGTACGTTCGTGCTACGGTTGTGAGGGAATAGGGCATATACCTCCCAATACCCCATGCCAGGTGAAACGTAGTGAAGGACATTTTCGCCGAGCTTGACGGTTCTCGACGGATTGACGACTCTGTTTTCTTTGAGGAACGGAAAGGATACCCCGGCCATGCCTTTGTAGCCGAGGCGCATATTCAGGGCGTAACCTTCGTTCCAGCTTGGCTCAGCTAGAACCCAGGCGCCATATTGCGACGCGAATTTCGCCCAGGCGTTTTTCGGGCATAGCGGTTTGCTCCATTGATTGTCGGCTATGTTAGGGGCAGGCGCATATATGCCTTTCAGATATCTCTCCCGGTATATCGAGGGAGCGTAACTCCCCAGCAACGAGTAGAAATAACGTCTGCCGCTCGGCCGGTCTTCGTCGGAATTCTCCACCCAGGCGATGGCGTCGCCATAATCCGAGGAATAAAGGGCGAAGGTCAATCCACATTGCTTCATCTTGTTGACGCAGGACAAGCCGATCGCCATCTCGCGGGCTTTCCCCAACGCCGGCAACATGAGGCTTGCGAGAATCGCGATGATCGCCACGACAATTATCAACTCTATCAACGTGAACAAACCCCCTCGCTTATCCATTTTAGCCTCCTGCTATAATGCGCTTGAGGGCGCTTGACTGACGGATGACCAAACTGGTCGCCAAACGGCGGCCAAGGGCGTTCACCGGGGTGTTGGTACGGCGGGACTCGACGATCATCTCCACCGCCGCCTTGCCGGTCAGACGATACGGCTGGCGGATCGAGGTGAGGTTGGCTTCAGCGGCCAACCGGCTGTCATCAAAGCCGATGACGGCCAAGTCGGCGGGGCCTTTGCCCATTCCGCACAGACAGTCCAACGCCGCCGCCGCAATGGTGTCGCCGCAGCAAAGCAGAGCCGTCGGCGGAGACGCCGCGCTCAGCAGAGCAGCGAGCTTATGGCGCAGATCGGCCAAGTCGTAGCCGACCCGCTGGATCCGCGCCTCCGGCACGGCGAAGCTGTTCCTGGCGATTCCGGCGAGTGTCGGCAAGCGCTCGAACGTCTGCAGTTGAAATATTTTCCGTTCCGGCACGTCATACCCCAGCAAGGCCACTTCCCGATGGCCGTTTTCCCGCAAATGCTCAACGGCCGCCAGCATCCCCGTCTCAAGGTCCACGGTCACGGTCCCGAGATGTCCGCGGAAGGCGCGCCCACCGATGAACACCTGCGGCAACTCCATTTTGGAGAGCAGCAGTTCAAAAGCCTTGCCGTGGTCTTTCCCCGCGCTTTCACCAAGATAGATGAGTCCGTTCAATTTGTCCAACATCCCCTCCAGCCAGCCATTGAGCCGCTCGAAATCCGCGGCTGCTTCGGGCAAAGGCACCGGCATCGCCGCCACGCCCAACTCGGCGGCGGTGTCCATTATCCCCGCAACCACCTCCAAAGCCGTCAAACTCCCTTGCGCGAGCAAGTCAGCCATCTTGTCAGGCAGAACAATGCCAAGGGCGGGCAAATGGCATTTCCGGTAGTTTTCCTCAAAACGTGGGGAAACGGCAATCTTGCGGCCGCCAGGCAAGCGTGTCAGCACGTCCTCGCGCTCCAAGGTGGCATAGGCTTGGCGGGCCGTCTCCCGGTTCAGGTTCAATTTCCCCGCCAGCGTCAGGATCTGCGGCAACAACGCCCCGCCGGGAATCCGGCGCTTCTCCAAGTCGCCCCGAATCTGCCGCGCCAGCTGATGATGCAACGGAACCGGTGAATCCCGATTCAATTCAATGGCGGGGAAATAATACCGCGCCGTCCCGCATTGTCCGCTGTCATCCATGATACCAACCGTGTCTCGCAGTTATTGTATGCTTCATTATACAATAATATTTCCAGAAAGTCAATAGGCGTTTCTTCGCATGGAGACGTTTCTTTTCAGGAAAGCCGGAATCAAGGCCCGACGCATGCGATGAAAGCGCGGTGCGCCTCCTTACCTTACAACATCTCGACCACGCCGTCCCGGAGCTCGAAATCGAACCGCCAGACGCGGCAAGCCAGAACATGGCGCCCATCGACGCCGCGGAAGCGCGGCAACGGCAGGATGTTCTATTTCCGCCCCGGCCACGAGACTTACCCGACCTACCACGACCCGAACGTCCTGCGAGCCCTCGCCAACGCCATCCGTCCGAAAACCCACAGTCCCGAGCCGCTGGAGCCGCTCTCCCCCAAGAGCTACACCCCAGGCAAGGCGGGGATCATCAAAGCTTAGCCGCCCCCCTCCTCCCGCCCCGGCGACAACGGGGCGGAAGGGGCTTTTCCCATCAACGATCGGAGTGGAACAACTCCAAGCTACGGAGTTTGGCCGGGCCGTCGGACTCCAACACCTCCAACGACACGCTTTGGCAGCGGATCAGCGGGAAACGGCAGATCGCCTTGTGCCCGATGTTGTTGCCCTCGAAGACCGTGATCGGCTTGCCGGACAAATAGGGGGAAACCTTGACCCTGAACTTCTTGACCCGCTCGCCTTCCGCCAGATCCTCCTGAACGACGACGTGGTCGACGCGGATCGTCCCGGCGACCTCCTCGGGCAAATGGGCGTACTCGACAAGTTTGTAAGTCCAGAGGTTCCCGCCCTCCGGCACGAAGTCGGACAGCCGCGCCAGAGGGGTGGAAAACATGCGCTTCACCTTCGCCCCGAACTCCAGCAAACTGGCGGTGTCCGGCTCGGGCAGCTGCCCGCGGCGGTCGGGGCCTACGTTCAACAGCAAATTGGAGTTGCGGCCCACGGAGTAGTAGTACATGCCCAGGAGCTCCTCCGGCGTCTTGACGGTGTGGGCGTCGGCGTCGCTGAAGAACCAGTTGCGGTCGCGCATCATGCAGTCGCATTCCGCCGGGAGCCACAATTGGCTGGCGAGCTTCTCCTTCTCGTCGGTCATGATCGAGAAGTTGACGGAGTCCACGACGTTCCAAGTGGGGGTGTCGGCCACGCCGGACTCGTTGCCGACCCAGCGGAAATCCGGGTCGCCCATGTTGAAGATCCTGATCCCCGGCTGCATGGAGCGGATGGCTTTGATGATCCGCGCCCAGTCGTATTTGTGGCCCTCGGAGCCGCAGCCGTCGAACCACAGGATGTCGATGGCGCCGTAGGTGCCGTCGAGCAGCTCGGAGACCTGGTTGACGAAATAGTCGTCATAGGCCTTGGGGTCCTTGTAGACCGGACAGGCGGCGTCGGCGGGGGAGTAGTAGATCCCCGGCTTGATCCCGAACTTGCGGCAGGCGTCGGTGTATTCCCGGACGACGTCGCCCTTGCCGTCCTTCCAGGGGGAGTTCCTCACCCCGAAATCGGTGTACTTGGAAGGCCAGTTGGCGAAACCGTCGTGATGCTTGGCGGTCAGCACCATGTACTTGGCCCCGGCCTGGCGGGCGGAGCAGGCCCACTGTTCGCAGTTGAGGTCGGAGGGGGTGAACGCCTCCGGAGTCATCCGCTTGCCATCCCAGTCCTTATGCCCCTGGTAAAAGGTCCGGATGCCGAAATGGAGGAAAATCCCGAATTCCCAGTCTTGGAACTCCAGTTGCTTGACGGTCGGCTTGAGGGCGCTCATGGTCTATGTCCTTTGATTGAATAACACGTTGTATTGCAGATATGGTATTAAGATAAATGAATACTTCGGTTTGTGAATGGCGGTTATGGTAAAAGTGTTTGGCATTTTTGGTAAAAGCAAGCGTTGCCGCGGGCCAATCGCCTCCACACGGGAGAATTCGCCATCGTCGCTTGACAGGGCGCCTTTCCGCGGCTACTGTCAGGGACAACTTGGAGGTCGCGCCATGGGCTACGGCGACGCGCTGATGATCTCGGCGCTGGCATACAATATCAAACGGGAGCAACCTGCCGCCAAAGTGGCGGTGGCCTACCTGTCGTCCAAATACTCCGGAATGACGGAGTCCGACATCGACGAGACCATGGTCTACCGTGGCAACCCCAACGTGGACAAAGTGGTGGTGGGCACACGGTGGACATGCCTGCGGCGCCGGCTCTTCGGCGACCTCCGCGGCCATGTGCTCGTCAACGCCCGCCACATGACCGACAGCTACAAGACCAAGGTCGCCAAGGACAAGGTGCGGCACCTCCAAGGCATGCACGCCATCGCCAACATGTGCCGCCTCCAGGGCTTGGCTTCCCGAGAGCTCAAACCAGAAATATTCCTGACCCGCCAGGAGCAGGAAAAGGTCGACCGCCTGCTACAGAAGTTCTCGCTGGAGCCTGGCCGCTTCCTGGTGGTGGAGACCGAGACCAAGAAGGGCTTCTCCAACAAACGCTGGTTCCCCGAGAATTGGGCGGCGCTGTTCCGGGAGCTGAACGCCAAACACCCCTGGCTGAAGCTAGTCAGGATCAGCCCTGCGGAGACGCCGTTCCCGGAAGTGGTGGACATCTTCGGCAGGACGAATTTCCGCGAGGCTGCCCGGTTCCTGGAGCGGTCCCTGGCCTTCGTCGGCCCCGAGGGCGGCTTGGGGCATCTATCGGCGGCCATCGGCGCGCGGGCGGTGATCCTGCACTCTGGCTACGACCCCGCCGGCTTGACGGCCTACCCCACCGAGACCACCTTGCATCAGCGCGTCGAATGCTCCGAGTGCGGTTGGCTGCGGGATTGCCCTAACGGGCGCGAGTGTATGCGGCGCATCACCCCGGAACAAGTCCTGGCGGCCATCGAGCGGATCGTGGCAGAGAGGACATGAGCGGCGCATTCCAAACGGCCGTGTTCGAGACTCCCCTGGCGACGGTGGCCGCCATCTGGCGCCAAGGCCTGCTGCTCCAAATCCTCCTTGAATCCTCCGGCCGCGCCACCCTGGAACGGCAACTGGCGGCGACATGCCCCGGACTTCAGGCGCCCCCCCCGGCCATCGCCGCCGGTTTCGCCGCCGCCTTGGACGCCTACCTGGAGCGGCGCCTCGACTTCTCCCTTCCCCTGGAAGGCCTTCACTTGGGACGTTTGCCCCCCTTCCACCGCGACGTGTTGCTGGCGCTCAAGTCCGTGCCGTTGGGACGGGTCGTGAGCTACAGCGGGCTGGCGTCGTTGTCGGGCCGTCCGGGGGCGGCGCGGGCGGTGGGCTCGGCCATGGCCAACAACCCCTTCCCGCTGCTTTTTCCCTGTCATCGGGTGGCGCAAGCCTCGCGCGGGCTTGGCGGGTTCGGCCCCGGCCAGGACATGAAACGCGCCTTGCTGCGCCATGAGGGCGTCGTCCCGGACGCCGACGGGCTCATTCCCCAAGCTTTTTTCCTTTGACGCTTGCTTTCGACGTCCTCGCGTTATATAATAGCACTGGAGATAGTTGGTTTTCTATTCCCATTAACGTGGGGGCGTTCTGGTCTCGACTGGGTCGGTAGAAAGTTAACTGCATGCCGAGGATGATCGTTGGCCTCGTAAATCATCGGTCAAATGATTAACTGCGAACGAACAAGAATTCGCTATCGCCGCCTAAAAGAAAGGCAGCGCGTCTTGCCCTGATGAACGCTGGGGTGCGGGACGTTAAATCATAGCGCTCTGGCCACCGGGTTTGGTTCCTGGGTCGGGTGGCGAGAAAATACGGGAAATAGTCTGAACACCGCCTGTCTGCCGGCTCAGTGGAAGGACGATAAACTTCAATGACGGAACACGCATGTAGACGTTACCTGGAAGCTTGCTTAGGACGGGGGTTCGATTCCCCCCGCCTCCACCATTTTTAATCAATTCTTGAGGCTAAAAGGCATAAAAAGGCAAAATAGTTTTGCATTGAATTGTTAGAACTATGCTTAGATTCGCCTGATTGAAAACGGCATTTATCCCCCATCGGAACCCCGCCCCCTCCCGACACAAAAAAAGGCCGGGCGAGCTGCTCCCGGCCTGCGGTGGTCATTGCTCCGGCGGGAGATGAGAGCTCAGAATTGAGCTCTCGTCTCCGGTCTGGGGGAACGGCTCCTGAAATCTCAAGACTCGTCGGGACTCAAGGTTGGTACACGGTGAACCGACCCCATAAACGCGGATTCGCGTTGGCGATCGGTGTTTCCACGGAGCCCCGCGGTGGGGCGGTTCCATACCTGCTCATCTCACTTGAAGAAGTCGCCGGGGAGGTTGAAGCGGCGCTCGATGCAGCACAGGACATGCTTCGATATGGGCTTGCCGCCATGGTCGGGCAGAGGGCATGAGCGTTGCCCTCCTTCAATGTCGGGATGGAAGATGATCCATTGGTGGCCGTTGCCCGAACCGGCGATGATCTCGAACCGCTTGTCATGCTTGCGGAGCTTGCGCTTCACGTCGCGGCTGAGGTACTGGCTCATGCCGGGCAGGCCGCCATGGCGAAGCGCCGGAGCGGCGTTTCCCTGGCCCGGTCGGCGGCTATGGGCGTCCTGGGCTTGCGTCCGATGTGGAGCGGCCTGGAGACCTCGGCGAGCAATTCTTGGCTATGCGCCCGCTCCCAGCGGTCGAAGAACTCTTTGGGCGCCGGGTGTAGGATGACATCCGGGCAGTTGTGCTTGACGGCGAAGGCGAGTTGCTCGCAGATGGCCTCCGCCAAGCTCTCGGCGGCGTCGTCGAAGCTTTTTCCGGTGCCCACCAGGTCAAACTCCAAGGCGTGGGCGACATGCACGTCCTCCTCGGGGTCGAAGAATTGCAGGATGCGGATCTTGGGCAAGCTTGGCCCGGCTGTCTTCTTGGCGGTGTTCATCGTCATGTTCTCCTACCGTAAAGTATATACCCGATTGGCCGAAACGTCAAGACTCAGCTGAATTTTCAGCCCAGTGAAGCCCATGCTCCTAAAACCGCCGGAAAGGCCCAAAATTCGCGCGACAACTCGACGCCCTCCGCAGACACGGCCTAAGACCTGTTCAAAGGGCTGCAACGGCCTCCGGCTGTACTGGCGTAGCGTCTCAGTCCTGAGACACAAGCGGCGTTGCGTCTCACCAAACCCCGTTTCGTGATCCACAACGGCCGGAGCGCCACACCGCCCCCGGTTGCAACGGCGGCGGGGGACGGACAAAGGTATTCGTGTCACACGAACACCTTCACGCCACACCACGTTCCCGCCCGTCAGGTGTCCTTTTCAGCCACCTGACGTTCGACGTGGCTGAAAATACACCTGCCCTTCAGCCGGCCTCTCACGTGCGTATGCGTAGGCGCATGCGTTCCGGAAGAACTAAGAATATATATAATATACATAACTCATCATCATCATCATCATCATCAAGACGTAGCTCAAGCTAGATAGAGCTCATCAATCCATCGGATCTTCTTAGTCTCATGAACAGGCATAAGGGATCAAGCTAAGGTCATTAAGCGTAGTGAGCGAAGCGAACGAAGCGTATGACCTTGGCTTGATCTACTGTAGCCCCAATTCCCTACTTGTCGATAGGTAATTGGACTTTTAGCAAGCCATGAGCTATATTCCACGTCAGCAAATCAGGAGCTTCATCACCATGGAAACTATCATCAGCCAAGACAAGGAAGCCAAGCGCGTCAAGCCGCTAGGCCAGCCCGTCCCGCCCCCTCCTCCTTCACCAACATCACCCCTCACCGATTGCGACCGCGCTTTCGCCTTCCTCCTGGCCACTACCACCCTCACCCAACCCGAAGCCTATCTTCGCGCCTACCAACCCGGCCAGATGACATCAGCGGCCCTCTGCAAAGCCTCCAACCGCAAACGCCAGGTTCCCGCCATCATCGACGAGGTCGAACGCGTCAAGCGCATGTACCAAGCGGATCAGGCCACCACCATCCTCACCAGGCAAGAGGCGTTGGTGGCCTTGTCGCAGATCGCACGAAGCGAGGCTGTCGCCGCGCGCGATAGGATCGACTCCATCAACCTCGCCATCAAGCTCCAGGGGACCGACAAACCGCCCGCCAACGAGGGGCAGAGCATGCAGGATCTCGCTATGTCCGCAGGTGGAAGCCAACTGCTCGCGCTGGGTAAATCACTCATCCAAAACCCCGAAACGGTACTAGGTGGTACCGACTGAGCTTGTTTTGAGGCTGATAATGGTTCCCTGCATAGGAGCCATACCGTAGTCGCCAGCCTCAAGGGCATGCATGATCTCGCAGGCGTGAGAGGGGGGCGTCGAGGCTGGCGAGGAGAGTCGGCAGGGGGTGGGTGGGGAGGGGCGGAAAATCCGGATTAAGGTACCATATAGGGGTGCTTTCGGAATAGACAGTCGAAAAACAATTTATGGACAAAACGGGGTGTGCGATGGACAAGATGGCGATCGAGGGGTTGAAGGCGCTGGCGACGCCGTCGGTGTTCGTTAAGAACGTGCTGGGTGTGGAGCAGTACCCGTGGCAGGCGGAGATCACGGACATCTGCTGCAAGAAGGGCGGGAAGGCCGCGGCGGTGGTCTGCAACGAGGGGGGCAAGACCTCGAAGACCGTGGCGCCGACGATCGTCGCGGCGATGCAACTCTGGCCGGGGGCGTTGGTGGTGAGCACGGCGGGCGTCAGCCGGCAAGTGACGGACCAGCTGGTGCCGAACTTGCACGGGCTGCTCAAGGAGCATCCGAGCTGGAGGTGCACGAAGAACACGGTGACGGCGCCGAACGGGTCGAGGTACATCGGCTTCGCGACCGACGACGCGGGGAAGTTCGAGGGGTGGCACACGCCGGACTCGCCGATGAGCGGTCGGGGGGAGGAGCTCGACGAGCTGGCGAAGTCGTGGGGGCACAAGGGGAAGTTGAAGCTCGACGAGAAGAGCTTCCTGCTGATGGTGCTTGACGAGGCGAAGAGTATCGACCAGGGGATTTTTGACGCCGTCGAGCGTTGCAGACCGGACGCCTTGCTGGTTTGCTCGAGCCCTGGGGCTCCGATGGGGCCGTTCTACGATTGCTTCCACAGCCAAGCGGCGAAGTACAAGACGTTCGTGGTGCCTTACACGGAATGCCCGCACTTGCTGGAGCCGGGGAAGCTGGCGGTGATTGAGGAGCAGATACGGACGCTGCCGCAGGACCTGGTGGATTCGATGATCTACGCCAAGTTCCCGACGGCCGGCGACAAGATGGTGTTCGACATGAACAAGGTCGAGGTGGCGATGTCGGGGCGGCTTGACCAGTGGGGGGTGGAGCGGCGGGGGGCGGTGGACTTGTCGGGGGGCGGGGACGAGCAGCCGTTCTACGTGCGGGAGGGGAACCGGATCATCCATGAGCGGATCTTCCGGGAGCGGGACTCGACGATTTTGGCGAGGATGCTGCTGGAGGAGTTCAGGAAGTGGGAGTTGCGGCCGGAGTGGATCGTGGCGGACAACGGGGGGATCGGGGAGGCGATCATCGACCAGTTGGGGGCGTTGGGGTGGCCGGTGGGGCGGATCGACTTTGGCGGGCGGCCGAAGAACGCCAAGTATTACCGGAACGTCAGGACGGAGATGTTCTTCGAGCTGTCGGGCCGGGTGACGGCGGGGGACGTGCTGCTGAACCGGGACGGGGACGTGAAGGAGCAGTTCTCCTGGCAAAAATACAAGCTGGACGAGAAACAGAAGCTGGCGTTGCGTCCGAAGGAGGAGATGCCGCACTCGCCGGACCGGGCGGACGCTCTGGCGATGCTCTTCTATAACATGCCGAGCAAGCGGAATTACTTGGCGACTCAGAAGGCCGAGGGCTGGAAGCTCATGGAAGGGCGGGGCTCGGAGGGCGGGACGGGGTGGATGGACGAGATGCACATGTTCAAGTGAAAAGAATTTTTAAACGGCTTGACATTTGCGCTGATCGGGTTAGATTACGTATAGCCAAGGGCCGCTGGCGATCCGAAGGGATCGCCGTGTTCGGAGCCTTTGGATGGAAGACGACGACAAAAGCGTAAGGCATCGGCTGAAAGAGGCCATCGACCGGGACATCAGCGACCGGAAGGAATGGGAGACCTATTGCCGCGCCCTTGAGGACAAGCGAATTTCCGCCAATCGTCCGAAGAAAACCACGCCCTTCCCCGGGGCGGCCAATTTTGTCGTACCAATCGTCGACAACTCCGTGAACGAGAAGACCTCGCAGGAGATGGCGATGCTATTCAACGCCAAGTTTTTGTGCTATTTCAAGGCCATGAGGCCGGAGCACGAGCAGTTGGCGATGAAGGCGGCCTATGGTTTCGACTGGTTCCTGCGCTGCAAGATGCGGGTGCGGGCGAAGCTGGAGGAGATCGTCGACAAGAAGAACTGCATTGGCATGGGGTTGGCCAAGCGGGTTTGGGACGAGGACGCGGGGTGCATGGGGTTCATGCCCATCGACCCCTACGAGGTGATCGTCCCTTGGGAAACCAGTTCGTTGAAGGACCCGGAGCGGGTTTGCCACGTGATCCGGCTGACGGAGCGGGAGCTGCTCGACCGGGGGCTGGAGAAGCGCTGGAAGAACACCGAGGATATCGTCAAGCGGGCCACGGCGAAGCATGATTCCGGCCTGGTCCCTCCCGCCGTCGGGAGGGACTTCCGCTCCGACGCCGAGTATGAGCTTTGGGAGGTCTACCACTGGCGAAAGGCGGGGACTGGCGGGCTGTTCGGGCTTGCCGCCGGGGAGCGCGACGAGAAGGGCGTGAAATACGCCGGCTCCGAGCGTTGGGTGACGGTGATGTCGCCTGATTTTCCTGACCTTGAGATCATGGACTACCCCTACACCGACTATCGAGTCTGGCCGTTCGTGCAGTTCAGGGACGAGGGGCGGTCTTCGAAATGGTATGATGTCAGGGGCGCGGCCCATAAGACCATCGACAACCAGCTTTCGGCCACGGCCGCGAAGAACGCCAAGTGCAACTCGCTGTCCTATCATGAAAGCCCGCTGTTCACCGGCAACATCCAGAACGCCGGGAACATGAGGTTCTCGCCCGGGTCGATTCTTCCGGACGGGTTGAAGCCGGTGCAGATGCCGCAAATCCCCGCCCAGTTCGACTATGAGATCAACCAGGAAGAGGACGCCGCCAGGAAGCGGATCGGGGTTCAAGGGCAGGCGTTGAGCACCAGCCGCCCAGGTTTCGCCGGGGAGGCCAAGACGGCGACTGAAGTGGCGACGGCTTCGGACTTGTCGGGGATGTTCAACTCGAACAGCGTGGCGGCGTTCAACGAACCATTGCAACGTCTCTTCGAGTTGATCTGGCAGGGGATGGGCAAAGAGAAGGTGGAGTTTCTCTTTGGTTCGCCTGAAAACTCCGGGATGTTCGACAAGAGCATGTATGACGCCAGTTTTTGGTTGATTCCGGCGGGGACGTGCCAGACGGCCAGCCCGATGCGCTACTTGGCGGAGCTGCGGAACCTGGTTCCTGAGTTGGTGCAGTTTCCCAACGTCAAGACGGAGAATATCCCCGCGTTGCTTGTCGGGGCGTTGAGTCCCGGCTTGGTGTCGCAGTTGGTCTACGATCCGACGCAGGGCGGGGGCGGGGTGCCGCCGATGATCCCACAAATGCAGCAGCAGGGGCAGCAAGTGCAGCAGCTCGCGCAGGTGGTGCAGGAGATCGGGAACGCCATGAAGGCGATGGGTGAGGATGTCGTGGGGACGAAGGACGCGGCGGTGAGAAACGAAGAGGCTCTCCGGGAACTGTCGGATGCGATAATGAAAATCGTCGGTGGGGCTCAGTCCGCGCCGCAACTAGCCGGGGGGCAAAATGTTCAAATGCGTTGAAAGAGCTATAAGACGTATAGTATACGAGGAGCTTCAATGCGTTCCCCCGGTCTACCCGCAGCGGGTGATTGTGGAGTTGCCTGAGTTGGAATGGACGCCGGGGGATGGGCGCAACTGGAAGCTTTTCATGGGGACGGAGACGGGGAAGAAGCTGTTGGCGGAGATGAAGAGCGTCGCGTTCAACGAGCGGTCGAAGTTGTCGCCGTCCTGGAACGCGCCGGAGATCAGCTACCAGGCGGGACGGGCGGACGGGTTGGCTTTGGCGGCCGCGCACATCGAGGGGATGGTGCCGCCGGAGGACGGAAAAAGTGAAGAACCGGGCTTGGGGCCGGATAAAACTCCATGGTTCACGAAGGAGGCATAAGAGATGGCGGACGGGGAAATGGATTTAGACGCCCAGGTGGATCAGCTTCTTGGAAGCGATCAAAAAGAGCTTCAGGGCGTCAACTCTGGCGAGGTTGAGGCTGACGGGGGACTGGCGCCCGGACAAAAGAGCCAGGAGACGGCCCAGCCGAAACCGGAGGAGATCAAGGAACCTGTCCAGGCGGAGGCGAAAGCCCCCGAGGCGGATGAGCTGCCAGACTTGCCGGAGGGGCAGGCGCCCCACCGGGAGGACTGGAAGAACTTGCGCGAGAAGGCCAAGGCGCTGAAGGCGGAGCTGGCGGAGCTCAAGGCGGCGAAGGCCAAGGCCCCGGAGACTCTCCCGGAAAGGGACGTGCCGGCCACCACCTTCCCGAAGCAGGACGCTCCGGCCACCACGGGGAAGTCGAAGTACCCGCTGGAGAACGTGCTGGGGCTGGTGGCGCGGGGACTTCGCGGCGAGGTCGACCAGGACACATTCCGGGCGGCGCAAGCCGAGTTGCGGCGGTTTCCGGCGAGTGAGCTCGTTGCGGCCGTCGAGCGGGCCGAGGGCGGTAACTTCGGGGCGGAGTCGGAGGAGTTGGGGGCGCTGTTGCGTTCCGAGATTCCGCTGGCGATGACCGTGGAGCACAAGGAGCGCGAGGCGGTTTCCCGGCAACGGGAGGCGCAGCGCAACTACGAGTCCGTGGTTTCCAAAGTCCACGCCGACTACCCGGAGCTCAAGGACCCGGCCAGCGAGTTCAGCCAGCAGTTCCGCGCCATCGGCGACCAGCTGCTGGGCAAGTTTGACGGCGAGAAGTTCGTGTCCGAGGGGATGTTCCCGCAACTCAGGAACGACCCGAACGCCATCGCGGCCGCCGCCTACATCACCAAGCTGGAGCTCTCTAGCAAGAAGCTCCCGGAGCTGGAGGCCGAGCTGGCCCGGCTGCGGGAAGTCGAGACGAACTACAAAAAAATCACCAGGCCTGAGGACACCACCCGGACCGGAGCGCACAGGGAGCCCGTCGACGACGAGAAGGCTGTCCTGGACGAAATCCGGCGGGACCTCGGCTGGAAAACCTGACAAGGAGTAAGGCAACATGGCTAATTCCATCGCCGCCGGCGACAAGGTCGGAGCCGTCCAGAAGTTTATCAACCGGACGCTGTTCAAGGAGAAGGACTTTCTCGTCCCCTTCACCAGCGGCCCGTACGCCACCAAGACCACGCTGCCGTTGCACGGCGGCCAGATGGTGGAGTTCCGCTGGTTCGGCGACATGGGGTTGCCGGAGGAGGTTTCCGAGGGGGCCGACCCGGCGACCGGCGCCAGCGCGCCGAGCGAGACCTTGACCCGGCCCATCTATGAGGTGGCCGAGTGGTTCGAGTTGACCAACCTGCTGCAAGCGACCGACTGGGTCTCCGAGCTGCCGAAGCTCAAGGAGGCGATGCAGACCGCCTTCAAGCGCAAGGCGCACCGGATGTTCCAGGACTGCATGGCGAAGACTATCTCGCGCACCCTCTACGGCCAGACCTTCGTCAATCCCCCGCTGCCCAGGGCTTACGCCTGCGGCAAGCAGTCGTTCGGGCAGATCACCGAGTCGGACTTCTTCACCCTGGCCGACATCCGGCGTTGCGTGATGATGCTCCGCAACAGCCGCGTCCCGACCATCGACGACAAGTATGTCTGCGTGATGAGCGCTGGCGTCGAGGCGACGTTGATGGATGACGTGGAGTTCCGGGACGCCGTGAAGCGGCATGAGTCCATGGTGAAGGAGTCGACCATCCCGTTCCATATCATGGACTGGGCTGGCGTCCGCTTCATCCGCCAGACCGAGGCGTACAAGCTGGAGCCCGGCGGCGACGGGGTCACCCGGATCGAGGACGGCCCGGTGGAGATCGTCCACATCTTCGGGAAGAACGCCTTCGGGAGCCTGGAGATGGGCGCGGCCGAGGGGCAGAAGACCGGCGGCACCATGAACTCCATCAAGTACAAGGTGCAGGACATCAGCAAGACAGACTGCTGCCCGACCGTCGGTGCCCGCGTGGCATTCGCGACCCACACCTTGCAGAAAGAGCATGGCATCTGCTTGGTCGGTGCCAACAAGTACAGCGAAACCAACGCCTAAGGAGGCAGGGACAACATGAAGAAGTCTTCTTTCAACAAGAGCGGCACCACTTTGGCGGCCGTGTTGCTGTCGCCCGGAAACGGGCAGCAGCACATCGAGTCCATCTACGCCACCAGCGACCTGGCCACCAGCGTGCTGAAGGTCTATCCCGGGGCGGTGTGCTACAAGTGCAGCGCGGCCTCCCCAAGCGGCGCCAAAAACCTGTTCATCGGCAAGACCGCGGTGAACGGCTACACGCCGCAGGCCGGGGACACCATCCTCGCCATCCTGGCCGCGGGCGGCTACGTGGTGGGGGCCGTCGCCAGCGTGACCGAGAACACCAAGATCGTGACCAGCGCCAACCTGTCCGATAGCGTCGCCGTGGGCGATTACGTCTACGTCGTCAAGCAGGGGGACGTGTGGAGCTTGCTGGTCGGCGCGGCCACCAAGGCGATCCCCACCGAGTTCTATGTGGGCAAGGACAAGATGCCGGTCTATGTGACCATCGATGGCACCAGTGCCTGCTCGGTGTTCGGCGTGGCGAACAATAACTAACCCCCCTGGGGGTGGCGGCGCGGCCTTGATAAGCGGCCGCCGCCCCCTTCTTACTGGAGTTGGAGCGATGACGCTGAAGGACATGATCGAGTACGCGGTGAGCAAGGCCAGCCTGGGGAATCCCGGCGAGGTCGACGCCAAGGTCTGGTCTTTCGCCGTCATGGCTTTGAACCGGCAGGCGGAATTGATTTGGAACCGGCGGGACTGGCTCAACAGCAAAGTGGTCAATTTGGCCGTGACGACCAGTGAGCAGATCGTGACGTTGCCGGACTACGTGGATTTCGTCATGGCGGCCAGGATCGGGGCGACGGCGTTGGAGGTTAGGGACGTGGTGCTGATGAACTACCAGAGCCCGTTGGACTTCGAGGCGGTCGGGGCCAACGTCGACTTCTACCCGCTGCCGCATGCGCCGACGTTGCGGCAGCCTGCGGAATTGACGGAGCTGGTGTTCCGGTCGGAGAACAAGGGCGACACGACGCAGACCGTCCGGTTGTCCGGGGTGAACGAGGCGGGCGTCCTCAACTGGGAGGAGCTCGTGTTGCAGGGGCTCGATCCAACCAGGACGGCGCAGCGGTACACGGAGGTCAAGGGGATCAGCAAGGAAGCGACGGCGGGGGCGGTGAGCCTTTACGCCGGGGACGAGGTTATCGCCCGGCTGGGGGCGCGGGACTCGTTGAGCGCGTACCGTCGGGTGGCGCTGGGCAAGAGGCCGGAGAAGGAGATCACGGTCGTTTTTCAGGCGAAGCGGAAGTTCGTGTGGATGACCAGCAATTTCGACGTGTTCCCGGTGGCCGAGGCAGAGGGGGCGGTGGTCGACGCGCTGGTGGCCGAGCTCTACGAGTTCGCCGGGAAGCCGGAGCTGGCCGTACAGTCGAAGGCGCAGAGCGAGGAGAAGCTGCGGACGCTGGAGCGGGCGTTGGATTGCCAGGCGGCCAGGGAGTGCAGGATTGTCCCGATGAACCCGATGTACGCGGAAATCGGGATGTTCAACTAGGAGGAGTGAGAGATGAGCGCAGGCGGCAGCAACGGGTGGAGCGACGGGCAGATGACGGTAACGTCGCTGTCGATCAATTCCGGCTACGGGGTGAAGTGGCTGGTGTCGGCCAGGAATAGTGATGGTCGGACGCTCCGGGCGGACATTGAGGCGGCTTGGGACGCGCTCGGCGAGAACCTGCGACAGGGGGCGAAGCTGGTGGGCTCTGAGGGGCTGGTGTTTGAAGTGGTGGTCGAGGGAGGGTTCGTCAAGTTGGCGGTGACGCCGGATGACGCGAACTGGAGTTGGCGGACGAACGCTTACATCATTTGAGGTGCTGGAATGGCTGAGATCACAAGGTTTGCGGCGGGGATTGGCGTCGAGATGGTCGCGGGCGTTGACCCGATATTGGCGAAGCTGGGCGGAAACGAGATTTTTCGCGTCGCCGTCGACGGGAAGATTTACACCAATGGGGAGATGTTCGCAGCGGGGAACAACTACAAGGGCAGTTGGACGCCAAGCTCGGAGTCGCCGTCGCCGCCGGACGCGCTTCCTGGCGCTGGAGACATCTGGTTTTGCTTGGGGGATTGGGGTTTGTCCTGGGTTGCCGGAGACTTCGCCGTCTGGATCGACGACTATGGCTGGATGCGGATACCCGGCAGGGTCGCACTAGACCGCAAAGCGGACCTCGTGGAAGGCAAGGGGCTTTCCGTCGAGGATTTCACCGCGGAACTGAAGGCGAAGTTGGAGGGGTTGAGCGACAACTACCGGGGATACCATGAAGACCAGGCGGCCTTGATGGCGGCCCTCCCGGTGGGGCAAGGGGGTTGGTACGCCACGGTGGAGAGCACCGACACGATCTGGATTTGGGACACGAAGACGGAGGCCTGGGTAAACACGGGGAGCAGCTCGGCGAACGGTAGCGGGGAGAACGTCGGGACGGGCGTTGAAGTCTTCGCGGGGCTGGACGTGGGGACGATGTTGTTTCGGACGATTGCGGGAGCCGATGGGGTATCGGTGTTTCGTGTCGGAACGGCACCAACGATACAGATCAAGTACCAAGTCGAGGCAAGAACCAGCGATTATGCCGCCAACGCTGACAATTTGGGAAAGATGTGGATGCGGAGCGACATTGCGGAGACCTTGAAGGTAGTGGTTCCGGGGTCGGGCGGAGCGATGGCGTGGAGTGCCGGAGCAACAATGCTTGCCACCAACAACCAACGTTGTGGTTTTGGCGGCATAACTTCCGCGGTCTGCGCGGGAGGCAGTTATACCGCCATTGGCGGGGAAAAGTTTAACGGTGTGACGTGGACGGCTTACGGCCTATTATGGATTGGCGCGCATTCCGGAGCTTGCGGGAGCGAAAACGCGGCGCTGCTGGTGGCCGGGCGAGTAGGCGCAAGCATCTTGTCCCCGAGTGTTTCCCGTTGGGACGGGGTGGCGCTAAGCGCCGCTGCTTCCCTTGCGGCTGGTGAACGCTTTGCATTGTTTGGCACGGCGTCCGCCGCCGTGTTGGCGGGGGGCAACGTGGCGGCGAACACATCGACCTACACGCCAACCACGTCGTCGGCGGTGTTCAATGGGGTAACATGGAGCGTCACCGGCAGTGTTGGTGTGGCAAAAGATATGAATGGTGGTTGTGGCACGCCCACGGCTGGGATTGAGTTCGGAGGACAACATTCAAACTCTGGCTACAGGATTGACGATGGCACGGCTCACTTGTTCAATGGTCTTGCATGGACATCGGCAAGCCCGTTGAACTCAAGTTACACCAATGCTCTCCATGTGTCTGGCTGCGGCACGCAGACGCAGGCATTGTGCTGCAAGCGGTATGCGGAAAAATATGAGGCTGGAAGTTGGGTGAGCCAGTCCGAGATCGGCTCGGTCACTTGTTCGGCCGGCGGAGTGGGTGGAGCCGTGGCTTATGGTTACAACAGGGCTATGATCTATGGGATGCCGGTGGTGGGCTTTTGCGTTAAAAAAATTAAATTAGAAGACTAATCACAGGGAGAGTTGAGATGGAAGATTTGACCGCGAAACAGGCGTTGGACATCGTGAGGCCGAGCAAGTTCCTGGGCGTCGAGGACTGGGGCGCGCTGGAGGGGATGATGCCGGAGCTGCTGGACACGAACCGGAAGAAACAGATTTGGCGCACCGAGACGGAGATGCGGATCAGCGTGCTCAATGACATGAAGCACCCGACCGACGGCTCGAAGTATTGGCAGGCTGTCAGGGAGCAGGCTTGCTTCTTCGACGCCCTGGTGTCGTTAAGCTTCGAGTACCGGAAGAACAATTTGAAGTTGCGGCGGTTGGCCGTAAAGCTGGCGTCGCTGGAGGACGAGCTGGACATCGAGGAGTGCCAGATCGACATCGAGGAGCTGGACTACCGGCGTGCGGACATGGAGCTGCAAGCGAAAGACCGGATGCGGGAACTGAAGCTCTGGAGCGAGATCAAGGGCGAGCTGGAGTCCAAGGGCGGGTTCGACAAGGAGAACGTCGACACGGACCAGCTCGTCGGCTACGCCAAGCGGTTCATCCTGGAGGCGCACAATGCCATGGCGACGGGGGCTAACTTGTCGGTGAGCGAGGCGGGAAACCTGTTCGGGCTGGCGCAGGCGGCGGTGTCCAAGGCGAACGAGAAGGGGTTGCTCGGCCAGGTGCTGGCGGGTTTGCCGTTGGCGTTGGTTGACGCCGTGCTGCCCGCTATTGGCTTCAAAAAACTGGAGGCTTGAAATGGACGGAACAGCTTTGATTCAATTTGGCGGAGGGAAGAGCGGCGGGACGGGGGCGGTCGCCAGCGTCAACGGGCGGGCGGGGGCGATCGTCCTGGCGAAGGGCGACGTGGGGCTGGGGGACGTGGACAACACGGCGGACAGCGCCAAGCCCGTGTCCACGGCGCAAGCCGCGGCGCTGGCGCTCAAGGCCGACACGTTGACGGCGGACACCACCGCCACTATCGGCGTGTCGGGGAAGGCTAGCGTTCCGCTTTCCGCTGTCGCCTGCACCGACGAAGGATCGGGGCTGGTAGGTTTCGCCGTGCCGTCACACACCTTCACCCCCGGAGACGTGCTGCGGTTGCCGTCCTCCACGCTCACCAATTATAACAGCGTGGACTTGACGGTTGACGCAGCGACAACCACCACGAAGGTTGTCGTCTCTGGCGCCGCCTACGCCGCAGAGACGATGGTGGCGACGCAGTTCCTCTTGTACAAACAACCCGCCACGGCGGCGCAGATCCAGGCGTTGATCGACGCCGTGCCCAAGAATCTCAACGGCAAAACGCTTATTTTTCAGTTCCAGGACGGTCTATATAATTTATCAACGGGGCTCACGTTCACGTTTTTTTCCAACGGTATCCTGCGTATCTACGGCAAAGCGGTGGATAATACAACGGGCGAGAACAAACGTGTTGTATTGGTATCTGGCAGCACCGCCGCAGTAATCGTGTCCTATGGTTCGGCTGTCGTCATGGTTAGATACCTCAAAACTCGCATTGCGGTAGGATCGACAACCGCGGCCGCGATCTCCTTTGTCGCCGTGCCCCATGGTTGCTCCATCCAATATTGCTCAACCGTCTGCGATAGCGATGGTGCGGGAATTGCAGTCGCCGCCAGCCCCGCCGTCTTGTTGTCATATAACTTTTTCAGCGGTGGGACATATGGTGTCAGCGCCACCGCAACATCTGAGCTCGCATCTAATTACGGGCTATCTTCGCCAATACTTCCCCCCGCCTACGGACTACGTAGCGATGCGTCAACCATCTACAAATATAACACCACACAACCCACAGGATCAACACAAGCGGAGCTAAAGGCGAACGGTGGACAGATATACTAGTCAAGGCAATCAATAACAGAAGGTGCAAAATGAAAATCGCTTATCGCAAAGACAACGCTGGTATCGTCGCCATCGAAGATGGTCTCAACGCCGACCTCTTGGCCGGCGGGCTTGCGTTGCTGGTGTGTGGCGACGTTCCCGGCGTGCTCGACGCCGACGGGCAAGTCATCCCCGGCAAAACACTGGCGGACGCGCCTGGAGCCGCGGAGCTTCTTAAAGCCGACATCTGCGCTCGAATCGACAATAAGACCGGGGCGGACATCCTAGCGGGATTCGACTATCGTGGCGTCCATTTCAAATTGACCGCGGAGGATCAACTCAATTTCGCGAACGCCTATGTGGCCCGCGAGGACTTGCCCTATCCACTTCCTGTCAAGGGTGCGGGGCTGGTGTTCCTGACACTGGCGGACGCCGCGGAGGTCAAGGCGTTCTATCTGGCGGGATTGGCGTTCGTCCAGGGACGGCTGGCCGCGGGCTGGGCGGCCAAGCTGGCGTTGGATTCCTTGACACTGGCCGAACTGGCGGCTTATGAGGTGGCGGCATGACGATCACCGGGGACATTGTGACGTTGTACATGGCGATCATGACGCCGATCCTAGGGGTGCTGGGGTTCCTGTGGCGCGAGCTGGTCGGAATCCGCAAGGACATCGCGGCGACAGTCACCCATGAGACCTGCGAGAAGCGCCGGGACAAGTGCCCCTGCGTGAAAGAGGTGATGGAGCTGAAGAGGCGGCTTGAACATGGCGAGCACTGACTACCAGGTGGATTTCAGCGGCGGGATGGACGGTCGCAAAGAGCCGGGGCTTCTGGCTCCAACCCAATTCGCTTCCATGCGGAACGGGGAGCTGGAGGGTGGCAAACCCCGGACTCGGCGCGGCTGTCTGTTCCACCGCTCGTTGCCGGGGGCGGGGGCGGTTCGCGGTTCCTGCGTGTTCACGGACCAGGACACGGGGCTGCAACGTGGCGTCGTGGCGGTCAACAGGACGGGCGGGGGGCTGGCGTTCCATGTGTGGTCGGAGCACTCGGTCACGGTGGAGATTCTCGACGCGCCGGAGGAGGACGCCCGGGAGGGGGAGGTTAATTTCTGCCAGGCGGGCGGGTTTCTTTACGTCTTCCGGGGCGAGGGCTTCACGCCCTGGCGTTGGGATGGGAAGGGGGCGTTCGAGAAGGTGGAGACGCGGCGCTGGTCGGTGATCGCCAACAGCTACTGGACGGGCGGGAGCGTCTACGTCTCCACCGAGAAGGCGGTGTGCTGGAGGAAGGGCGATGTGGTGAGGAACTTCGTCGGGGCGATGCTAGACTGGGACAAGTTGACGGACAAGCGCAAGAAGGAGTTCGGCAGCCAGGCGAAGTACGAGGCCTGGCGGGACGAGCGGGAAGTCAAGGAGTGGAGCGAGCTGACCGACGAGGAACGGGGGTTCTGGGAGACCGCCGAAGCGTACAACGCCCGGATGACGGAGCGGAAGGCGGCCACGGCCAACGTCAACAAGGTTATCAGCCCGACGGAGTTTTTGCTGGACGGGCTCGACGACGACGAGGAGCTTTGGGTGGTCGGTGATCCGCTCGAGGTGACGACGGCGGAGATGGACAAATTACCGTCCTCCGGACGGGCCGAGTACGCCGGGAACCGGCTCTGGGTCGCCACGGGCTGGGCGGAGCTCTACGCTTCGGACATCCTGGACGTGGAGACGTTCGACTACGCCAAGGCCAGCTTCCAGGTCAATAGCGGCGACGGCGGGCGGATCGCGCGGACGCTGGGATACCAGGACAGCAGCATCCTGGTGTTCAAGGACAACGCCGTCTACGTGGTGGAGAACATCTACGCCAGCGTCGGCTCGCAGACGGTGAAGATGCTGACGCCGGACGGTTGCGCGGCTGCGGGGAGCGTCTGCCAGGCGGGGGACGAGGTGTTGTTCCTGAGCCGCCGGGGGGTGTTGGGGCTGCGGCAGACGGAGAGCCAGCGGTCGCAGGCTATCGTCGCCGCCTTGAGCGACCCGGTGAAGCCGCTGCTCGACGCGGCCAACTGGGGCTACGCCGACAAGATGCGGGCGGTGGTGTTCGGCAACTACTACATCTTGGCGTTGCCGATGGACGGGCAGACGACGAACCGCTCGGCGTTGGTCTATGACCTGGCCCTGCGCTGCTGGCTGGGGCGCTGGGATTTTCAGACGGGGGTGAAGGAATGGGCCGTGCTGCGGCGCGCCGGAAGGGATTGCCTGTTCTTCGTCGGGGAGGATTGCGAGGTTTACCGGATGTTCGCCGACGAGTACCGCGACGCCGGGGAGCCGCTGGCGTTCGAGTTGATGAGCCGTTCCTTCGCGCCTGGGGCTCCGCTGGGGGGCAAGGTGACGCGGAAGGGCTTCGCGGGGCTCTGGAGCAGGGGGGCGGCGTTCGGCGTCGATTTGACGAGCCGGAAGCGGCCCTTCGAGGGGCAAGCGGGAGTGGTGGGGCGGACGCCGAACTACGTGAAGTTCACGACGGCGGGCAAGGGGGATTTCGTGGAGGACAACCGCAACGGCGACCAGAGGACTCCGGGCCGGGAGGATTACGCACCAGTGGTGGTGCCGGCTGAAGGGCTGCTGGTGCCGGCCGAGGGCGTGGGGGTCGACGCGGCGCAGTACTGGGAGGAGACGTTCAACGCTCCGGACTACGGGAACGGGTTCCAGTTGACGGTGAGGGCGACGGGCGGGACGGTGAAGGTGGACGCTTTGGCGATCATGGCCGACGACACTATCAGGGCGAAATAATTTTCAAGGAGACGGAATATGGCTGGCGAATGCAAGGTTACGGCGGGACAGGTGTTCAACGAGCTGGGCGACACGGTCACCACCAAGAAGCTGAACGACCTGGGTAAGCCCGTGGTCGAGGTGGAGGACGGGGCGATTTCGCTGGCGAAGCTGGCTCCGGGGCTGGAGTTGACGGCCGATTTCCTGGGCGAGAACAGCGTCGGGGCGAAGCAGTTGGCGACGGACGCCGTGGACGAGGACGCCATATTGGCGAAGGCGGTGAGCGACGACAAGCTGGCTGACGACGCCGTGACGGCTAGGGCTATCGAGGACGGCGCCGTGGGGACCATCGCCATCGAGGACGGGGCGGTGACCGGTGACAAGTTGGCGGCCTCGCTGAAGGCGTCGTTGCCCGCGGTGGAGCGGATCGACAAGGGCGGGGACTGGTCGGCGGCCGAGGTTTGGAGCCCCTCGCTGGCGCAGGCCTCGGCGGGGATTCCGCCGCTGGTGCAGGTCTACGCCAACACCTCCAACACGAAAGAACTGACGCTGGACGCCGCGGGGAAGCTGGCCTTAGAGGACTTCAAAAACTGCGGGTCCGAGACTATCGCCACGTTCAAGGTGTCCGACGGGGCGACCGGGCGGTTCCAGAACGCCACGCCCGCCGACTTGACGCTGGGGGCGGGCGGGATGATGCTGAAGGTCGCGCCGGGGTGCCGGGTGGAGTTCGGGACGGAGATTCGCCACATCAAGAGCGTGGCGTCGGACAAGATGACGGTGGAGCTTTCGGCGACGGTGGTGGACGGCTCGGCGGTGACGGGGATCTTCGGCATGGCGGTGTCGGACGGGCAACTGCGGCCGGAGTCGACGCTGGGGGCGGGCACGGACGAGGCGAAACCCTCGTTGGACGCCGCGGGCTGCGTGGGGCTGTGGCCGCACCAGGTGACGAAGGACAAGCTCTACTACGCTTTCGACGCCGACCGGGATTTGCTCGGAAAGTTCGCCAACTCCGAGTTGGGCGGGTTCAACGGTTACGCGGCTTCCTGGAAAGCGGGGAAGGTGAACGCCTTGGCCGTGGACCTGGGGACGGAGAAGACCATCGTGACGTTCCGGCTGTTCAACTACCACGACGAGACCAGCGCGGGCAAGGCCATCAATCTCGACTACGGAATCAAGCAGTTCGTGCTTTACGGGACGAACGACCCGGACAAGTGGGACGCTTTCGCGGACAAGGAGACCAAGACCAGCATTCCGTTGACGGGGTGGGACGCCATCGGCGGCGCGCCGAGCGCCTATGCCGCGGCCCGCTACGACGACACCAAGGAGGAGGAGGAGAACTGGCAGGAGTTCAGCGTCGCCACGCCGAAGTCATACCGTTACTACGCGGTGAAGGTCCTGAGCAACTTCAAGACCTCGACGGGGTGGTGGGGGTTCCGCCGGGCGATGTTCATGGCGGGCGACGTGATCGCGGTCAACGGGCAGTGGATGGCGGCGACGACCTCGGCGACGGGGCAGCTCGCCACGGGCGAGGCTCCGACCGATTGCTCCGACGTGACGGAGAACGAGAACATCGTCTCCGGGAACCTGCTGCGCTACGCCGTGAACGGGATCGGGGCGACGGAGACGGCCAAGAATTGGAAGGTTTGGCACGCCGGAGCCTGGCGGATCATCGCCAGCAACCAGATCGCCGATCACGGTGTTGCTGGCGACGAGGGGAAATGGTACTACCAGGCGGACGCCGCGGGGACGTGGGTGAAATGCAGCGTCGAGGCGGATGAGCGGCTTTGTTTGGCTGAGGCGATGAAGGTGGCCAACAACCAGATGCCGAAGGCGACGATGCTGGACATCAACGGCGGCTGGGCGTCGCTGACCGGGGCGGGGACGCAGTTGAACCTGGCGGTCATTGCCTGGCCGCTCGACGCCTCCTGTTCGCTGGCGGGCGTCGAGTTCAACAGCCCGGTGTTCGAGCGGCTGTCGGACAGCGGCTACAGCGTGAAGGTCACGGACGGGGCGGGACTCATCTTGACGAATGGGGCGACGAACGTGAAGTCCCCAAGAGTGGTGGTGGTTCATGGTTGAGCAAAAGAAACTGGAGCTGGCGCGGCTGGCGTGGTCGGAGACGACCTGGGATTTTTTGGTGAAACTGCGTTTCATCCCGGAGATCGACGGACACATGGAGCAGAGCGAGCGGGAATGGTTCGGCGTCTGGCTCGACCGGGCGTTGCGGAGCCCCAAGTCGGTGTTCTTGGCGGGCTACGCCGACGGGGAGTTTTGCGGGGTGTTCTTCGCCACGCAGCACCATCCCCACAGCTACGAGTGCCACTTCATCTTCAGACCCGGGACGGAGTTTCGCCGCTGGTCGGTGCCGCTGGGGCGGATGGCCGTCGAGGAGTTTTGGCGGATCGCCCCGGATATCACGCACGTTTTTAGCTACACGCCGGCGGCGAACTTGACAGCGTGCCGGGCGTGTGCTCTAATAGGGTTCGAGAAGGTGGGCGTTATTCCCGGCTACGCCATCATGAAGGACGGGGTTTCGGACGTGAACATCTATTTGAATAGGAGGAAGTAGCCATGGGGATGACCGGAGGGAGTTTTCTAGGGGACAACGCCGGGGATTACGCGGGCTACGACACGCCCCGCGCCCCGCAGTTCAAGGACGCGGTGAACCAGGTGCGGCGGGGCATGCCGAACATGGTGGCGCTGGAGAAGGATTACGCCCCGCAGCTCAACCAGATGCAGTACGACCAGATGGCGCGGTTCGCCCCGATGTACAACGAGTTGACCAACAAGATGACCGAGGCGCAACGCGGTTCAGACCTGGGGGCGGTGCGGAGCTGGGGCGGCAAATACAAGGCGGCCATGGAGGACGCCAACCCGACGGAGACGGCGATGAAGGCCGAGTTGGGCAAGCAGATCGGCGACGACCTGAAGCTCGGCGGGGACATTGGCGGCGACCTGGGGCGGGAGATGACGCAGGGCATCCGGGCGGGGCAGTCGGCGCGGGGCATGACACAGGGCAACGCCCCGGTGACGGCGGAGGCCCTCGGCCGCGGCAGTCTGAGCCAGAGCCTCAAGGGCCAGCGGCAGAACGACGCCTCTAGCTACATGAACATGCCGCACTTCGACGCCTTCAACGCCGTGCTCGGCAGGAGCGCGCAGCAGCAGGTCGAGGGCTCGCAAGGGAACTTCGGGAACCGGGGCCAGGGCCTCGGCGGGATGGTGGGCAACGTGCTGGGGCAGTCGAGCAACAACTGGGCGACGAAGGCCAAGATCGGCAATGCGAACAACGCCGCCAGCAACAACCGCAACTACCAGAACTGGGAGTTCGACAACGAGAAGACGCCGATCAGTTTGCTCAGTAAGGGGTGGGGGATGGTATCGCCTTTGGCTGGGGGATTCATGAGCGGCATGGGGAGCGGCATGGGTAGTTCGGCCTGGGGGTCGATGTCCAGCGGAGGAGGAGGAGCCGGCGGTGGCTCTGGTGGCGGGTTCACGCCCTATGTCGATAGTTGGGGTGACACGCATATCGGGCATCCGGGCTGATCGCTAAAAAACTGGAGGATATCATGGGACTTTTAAGCAGCGTGGGAGAGAACCAGCCGGGGCAGTCGGGCGCGCTCGTCAAGGGCGACAACTGGTATAACCGCAACGTCCAGCCGGTGGCGGCGAGCGACACGGCGCAGGGCTTGTTCAAGGGGGTCGGCCGGACGCTGCAATTGCTGGCGGCGAACCGTCCGGGGCAGTCGCAGAAGTTGCAGATGCAGTTCAATGGCGAGGATCAGGAGGCGCAGCAAAACGCCCTCGACCGGGCGTTACGGCAACAGGAGAACGCCAGCAGCCGGGACTTGAGGATGGATTTGGAAGAGTTCGGCGCGGACAGGGCGGACGCCAGGCAGAGCAACGCCAACACCAGCGCGGACGCCCGGCAAGAGAAGGTGTTCCAGAACCAGAACCAGCAGGACGCCAATCGGCTCGCCCGTCAGGACGCAAAAGCGAAAGAGAAATTGAGGCGAGAGCTGGATAAACGCAATCTGGACTTGCAGGCGCAATTGATCGACGTGGAGACGAGGCGGGCGGGGAAACCGCTTTTTGGCCGAGTCGACGACGACAATTATGATCTTGCGCTCGACCATTACGCCAAGCAAAGAGCTGTCCTTGACAAAGCCATGGCCGAACAGAACGCCGCGGTTGGCGTGGCGGATCGGACGGGCAAGGCACAATTGAACGCGGAGCGGCAAAAGCTTCTACAGGCGAGGACGGCGGCGGCCAAGGCGGCGGCCAACAAGGATGAGACGCAAGCTAGGCTTTGGACGCAGGAGGCTCCGGGCGGAGCGCAGCCGCCGCAATCGGCGCAGCCAGGCGGGCAGGCTACGCCCTTCGCCAAGTGGTACGACCAGCGCAGCAAATTTCCGGGGCAGTGAGCATGAACTACTTCAAGGTCAACGGTGAGACGCTTTACATCGACGACAGCGATGTCCCCAAGTTCAAGGCGGCGTTGCGCCAGGATGACAAGGTCGAGTCGGTGCATCCGAAATATGATGGCGGGGGGAACCGCTACCTGGTGCCGGAGAGCGAGCTGCCGGAGTTCCACAAGACGGCCTCCACTCATGGGGTGGAGATGTTCGACCACCTGGTGGACGCCGTGCCGAAGGAGGGGCCGGGGCTGGGCTTGCGGGCGCTCTCGACGGCGGCGGACGCCGACAACGCGGTGTTCGGGGGCTGGCGCAAGGGCGTCGAGGCGGTCGACAGCGGCATGAAGTCGGCCGGCGACTACGCCGGGGAGAAGATCCCGTACAAGGCCATGGAGTGGATGGACAGCCCGGCGGGGAAGGCGCTGGAGTCGGGGGCGTTGAACGCCATAGCCACGGCGAACCAGGGGCCGGACGTGTTCGCAGGGGGCGTCTACGGCGGGCTCCGGGAGATCGACAAGCTCGTCAAGGGCGGCCAGTCTTCCATGCCGGAATACCGGGACATCCCCGGCAACCCTGTCAGGGAATGGGCGAAGGGCGTGGAGCCGTTGGCGGCCGAGGCCGCGGCGAAGGCTCCGCAAGTGGGGCCGATCATCTCCGAGGCGGGCAAGGGCAACTACGGCGAGGCCGCGAAGAACCTGGGGCTGGCGGCGTTGCAGAACGCCCCGACGCAGGGGGTGAACTGGGCGTTGGCTTTGGCGGGGCATCCGGCGGCGGGCTTGAACCTGTTCGCTTTGCAGGGGGCTGGCGACGAGTACAACAAGCTGGGCGCGGCCGAGGAGCGGGGGCTGATCACGCCGACGCAGCGCAGCGTCTCCGGGGTGTTGTCCGGCGTGACGGAGAAGTACACCGAGAGTCTGGCGTTGCCGTCAATGCTCAAGGCGTTCAAGACGATGCCGGTGGATCAGGTGGCGAAGACGGTGAACCAGGCCGTTACCCGCTCCGTGGCGAACGTCGCCAGCGTGGCCGGGACGCAGGGGGCGCAGGAGGCGGCGGCGAGTTTGACCAATGACGCCATTGAGAAGGGCGTGGGGCTGGACGTGGGGACGCTGGGGCAGTCGTTGGAGCGGGCCGGGGACGCGGCGGCCGTCGGGGCGGCCATGGGCGGCGGTATGGCTGGCGTTGGCGCGGGGCGGCAGTTCGGGCAGGATATGCAGGGCGTCGAGCAGGAGCGGCAACGGCAACTTGACGAGGCGATGCGTTTGGACGCCAGGGAAATGAACGGCGTCGTCGACAGGCAGGACGCCACGGTCCAGGATGTCCGGGAGGGGATGCCGGTGGAGCGGGCGGCGCCGGAATTAACGCCAAGGCCGCGAGAGGCGCAAGAGGAACTGCCGCCGCCGGAATACCAGAGAGAATACACCGGGCCGAACAAGAACCGGACGAAGTCTATCCGCTACGCCATGACCGGCGAGAAGCGGCTGACCGAGCCGGAGCGGGCCGCGCTCGAGAACCCCGTGGAGGGGCCAAGCCGTAGCGTCGAGCAGATCCGGGACGCCCTCGAGTTCGGAGACCGCTACGCCGAACAGGCCGGGCCGGGCGCGCCGGTTAGGGAGTTCCATCCTAGCGGCGTCCGGGCTCCCCAGGCGGGCGACAAGATGGAATGGCGGGCGACGGCCACGCAGAAGCAGCCGTACCGCGTCGAGGTGATGCAGACCAATGAGGACGGTTCGGCCCGGGTCTTCCTGCCGCCGCATAGCCGCAAGGGGCAGGTGGCGGGGCAGTACATCGACGTGCCGGCCGCGGACTTGTCGACGCCGGACAGCGTGGCGGCGGGCCGGGCGCGGCGTGAGCGTTTGGCGACGCTCGACCCGGACGTGCGGGCGAAGGTGGAGGAGGACGCCAAGGCGTTCGACCGGGAGCTCTGGAGCTCGCCGGACTTCGTGGAACACTTCGAGCGGGAGGGCAACGGCAACCCGCAAAACAAGCAGGAGGCCATGGGGCAAAAGCACAGCTTGCGGCGCGCCAGGCGGGCCGCGGGGGAGTTGCTGGGCGTCGAAGAGGACATGGACGATCCGGTGGTTCGGGCGCATGCGCTCACGGCGTTGCGGAATTTAACGCGAAAGACGCAGGAGACGCAAGGGACGCTAGAAGAGGATGGGGTTGATTTCGATCCGGAGACGCTGGGGGAACCTGTAAGGATTCCTGATGAGTTGCGGGAACAGGTGGCTGAAAAGGCACCTGCCGTCGACATGGGGCCAAAAGCGTTGCGCAAAGAGTTGCGGAAGAAACTAAACGTGCTCCATGCGCAACTTGGCGATTACGACCCGACGCAGGCGGTTCACAAGGTGGACGGAAAGTGGATATTCAAGAGCGTCCAAGGCGTAGACACACGGAGACGCTACGATACAATGGATGAAGCCGCAATGGCCGCCGAGGATCATCACGGGATATGGAAGACATCATACGCCAACGCGGAGAAGCTGCACACCGAAATGGGGGAGTTCTCCACGCCCCACAGTATGGCGAGGGCGAAGGAATTTTTGGCTGTTTTAGACCCGAAGACGGAACATTCCCGATTCGGTGAGCAGGTGGCTGAAAATCCGCCTGAGGACGGCTACGCCATGGAGGAGCCGTCGCCGAAGGAGTTGCCGGAGCCGCGCTACTTCCAGAAGCCCGACGGCGACCGCCGTTTACCGGACCTGCCGGGCGAAGTGCTGGAGGCCGTCGGGAAGCCGAGGAAGCCGCTGGTGCTCAAGTGGAACATCGTGGAGAAGAACAAGTTGGGGCATCCGGAGCTGCTGGGCAAGGATCAGCGCGAACGGCTATCGGAAGCCTTGTATGGCGCCACGTTGGTCATTCAGCCCGATCCACAGGCACATCCCGACTATTATATGTTGGTGAAGCGTGACGCCAGCTCGAAACAATCGCTCGTGGAAATGAGTCTGAGTAAAGAGCAATACGAAGTAGTCAACTGGCATTCCTTGTACGGGAGGACGCTTCAGCAAAAAATTGACCGGGCATTGCGAAATGGCGGCATAGTAAAAGAACTGGCTCCGGGAGGACTGCCACAGGGCTCCTCCATAACCGAGGGCGCTAGCGCCCAAGGGGCAGCAGGCAGGCTTTCTGCTCTTCGGGCCAGCTCTTCTGATGAGAGTATAGCCGCGGCTCCCGAAAAAGTCAAGGGGGAAAGCGAGAGCTATGATTACGTCGAGCAGCCGGGCGAGGCCAGGCGGCCGGCGACGGGGACGGTCGCGGCTCCGGTGCGGCGTTCGGACATGGTGCGGCTGGTGCGGGAGAAGTTGCTGGCGGTGCGGACGGGGCGGATGAGAAGCGGACGCAAGGGGATCGCCTCGGTGCTGGGACGCTACTACCCGAAGGTCCATGAGACGCGGTTGAAGTGGCGCAACGACATCGAGACGCTGGCGCACGAGTTCGGGCATTATCTCCATGAGCGGTTCCTGGGGCGCAGCAAGGGCGGCGGGCTCGGCGAGGAGAAGCTGGCGGACTGGCGCAAGGAGCTTGTGCCGCTGGCCTATGACGGGGCGCCGCAAGGGAGCCTGGCCGCCGAGGGGCTGGCGGAATTCGTGCGCCGCTGGGCGACCGACGCCGAGCATGAGGGGGTGAAGGAGAAGGCCCCGAAGTTTTTCGAGGAGTTCGAGCGGCTATTGGGGACGGACAAGGAGCTCGGCGACGCCGTGCGGGAATACCGGCGGCTGTACCAGGAGTTCCGGGCGCAGGACCCGGAGGCGCTGGTGGCGGCGAGGATACACCACGGCGAGGGAAAAGGGCTGGTCAGGTTCTTCAAGAACTTCGACATGTCCACTTTCGTGCGGCGGACGGTGACGAACCTCTGGGACGAGATTTACCCGTTGCGGGCGCGGCTGGACGCCATGGAGAAGGCCAGGGCGGACTTGTTCGGCGTCGGGGAGCGGATATGGAACGCCGCTTGGGCGTTGCGGGGCGAAGCCGGGCGGGCGGAGCTGTTCCTGCGCCACGAGGTGTTCGGCGTCGATTTCAAGCCGGTCGAGGGCGTCAAGCCGTTGGTGAAGACGCTGGAGCCGATCGAGAAGGCCGGGGACTTGAAGCGCTTCGAGACCTACTTGGTGGCGAAGCGCGACCTGGAGTTGGCGGGGCGGGGAAAAAGCTCGACGGAGTACGCGCTGGAGTCGGCGGCGGTGGTCGAGAAGCTCGACGGCGAGAAGCCGCATTTCAAGCAGGCGGCGGACGAGGTGCACAAGTTCAACCACACCTTGCTCGACTACGTGCGGGATAGCGGGATGCTGTCCGAGGAGGAGGCCGAGCTGGTGAAGTCCATGAATGAGCAGTACGTGCCGTTCAAGACTTGGTTCGACCCGGACACGTTGCTGCCGGACAAGGGGGGCGGCAAGCGGATGGGCGGGAACATCGCCAACCAGGGCAAGGGGATCAAGGGTATCGGAGAGGAGCGTTACCGGGAGATAGAGAGCCCGCTGGAGTCGATGGTCGAGAACACTTATTTCCTGTTGGCGTTGGCGGACAAGAACCTAGTGAACAAGAAGCTGGCGGAGCTGGCCGAGGCCGAGGGGGCGGCGGAGTGGGTGCGGAAGTTGCCGCAGCAGAAGTTCTTCTCGCCGGCGAACGTGCAGGGGAAGGAGGCGTTGCGCTTCCTGGAGGAGAACGGGGTGGACTTGCGGAACAAGTTCAGCGCCCAGGACCTGGAGCGGCTGGCGGGCGAGCTGATGCAGGTGTTCCACAAGACGGCGCTCTACCCGAAGCCGGACGAGCATATCGTGAGCGTCTGGGACGACGGCAAGCGGCAATACTACCAGCTCGACCCGGAGCTCTACCAGGCGTTGTCGGCGGTGGACAGACAGAGCGTGGGGGTGGTCGGGGCGTTGATGCGCTTCATGAATATCCCGGTGCAGTGGATCAGGTTGGGCTCGACGTTGACGCCCTCGTTCATGGTCAAGAACTTCATGCGCGACCAGCATCAGGCCTGGCTCTACTCCGACAGCTACGTGCCAGGGGTGGATTTCGTCCGGGGACTGGGGCATTACTTCATGAAGGACGAGGTCTACAAGGACTGGGCGAAGGGCGGCGGGGCGCACAGCATGTTCGTCTCGCCCGATCTGGAGGCGTTGCGCTCGGAGTTCCTCAAGGGAGGCAAGGGCGGCGCCGCCTATTGGGCTCGGCACCCGATGATGGGGATGCAGAAGCTTGGGGAGTTCTTCGAGATGGGGACGCGTCTGGGCATCGCCGCGAAAGAGCAGGCCAAGGCCAAGGACGAGCCGGAGGATCTCCGGGACGGCAACCGCGGCCAGCTGGAGCGGGCGGCGATACCGAGCCGAGACAACACGCTGGACTTCAGCCGCGTGGGGCGTTACGGGCGGGTGGCGAACCAGTTGATCCCGTTCTGGAACGCCAACGTCCAGGACGTGAACAAATTTTACCGGACGATGAAGGAGAACCCGAAGCGGACGGCGATCCGGGCGCTGCTGACCATGACCGTGCCAGCCGTGTTGCAAGAGCTGCTCTATCACGGCGACCCCGACTATGACGACATCCCGGAGTGGCAGAAGAACCTCTTCCATATCGTCCGACTGCCGGAGTTCATGGCGGCGCCGTGGCGGAAGCTGTGGGGATTGCCTGAGGGCCAGCATGTCTACGTGAGGGCGTTCCCGAAGATATTTTTTGTCAACGCCTTGTTCGGCAACGTTCCCCGGGCGGCCTTGGCGTCGATGATGGACGAGGCGAAGAGCAAGGATGGCGACTTCCTGAAGAAGCAGGGGGCGGCGCTCGGCGGCGTGGTGAGCCAGACCTTCGTTCCAGCTATGGCGTTGCCGTTCCTTGAGCTGTGGGCGAACCGCAGCATGTTCTTCGGGACGGAGATCAAGCCGCCGGACATCGACGGGCGCGAGGCGCAGGACCAGTACACGGCCTTCACCAGCGCGGCCGTCCGGGAGACGACGGCGATTCTCAACAAGGCGACGGGGGGGGCGGTGGACATCAGCCCGGCGGCGTTGCAGCACGTGATCGTCGGCTACACGTCGAGCGTCGGCAAGTTCGCGCTCGACGCCGCCGACCAGGTGGTGGAACGGCTCGACAAGGGCATGGCCGGGGCGAAGCCGTTGCGGATGCCCTGGGATTATCCGGTGTTGAAGAACATCGCCTTCGACCAGAGCCGGACGCGGGGGCTGGAATTGTTTTACGCCGCGTATGATCACGCCGCGCGGATGGTCGAGAGCTACAACTACAACACCAAAACCGGGGACGGGGAGCGGGTGGCACAGATCGAGGGCGAGCGGGATTTCGAAAAATACGTGCATGTCGGCGAGGACGGCAAAGCGCGGAACAAGTTGGCGGCGCTGGGCAAGGAGATATCGGCGTTGCGGCGCGAGGCGCACGTGGTCGGCGCGGACGCCGACGGCGCCTGGAAAGGCAACGCCTCCGGGCAACGCCGGGAGATGAACCGGCTGCTCTACGACCTCGCCAAGAAGGCCCGGACGATGGACGCCGCGGCGGCCGAGAGCGAGCCGGAGGGCAGGAAGAAGAAAGGCCACGGCCTGCGGATGCCGGGAATGAAAATGCCGTCCTTAAAAATGCCGGGTTTTTGAGCCTTGCAATTTGCAATGCCGGTGCTAGGTTATCGTGCGCAACAAAGGAGTTATACAACGTGAAAGGCAAACGCAATGAGCGAAAAAATCAACTTTCATCCGTCGACGAAACCGAGCGTGCCGTCGGGGGCGTGGACAGCGGTGTTGCCGGCGAACCGGGCCAGGAAGGCGTTGGCACTGGCGAACGAGTCGGCGAGCGTGAATTGCCGGGTGGCCTTGCAGGAGTTCGCGCCGACCACGGCGGGCGAAGGGTTCGGGTTTGGCCCGTCCTTCCCAATCCAGACGCAGACAGCGCAGTATGACGGGCCGGTGTACGTGTATCAATCCAGCGGCACCGCTTGGGCGGAGCTGGTAATCCAGGAGGGCTTTTGAAATGATGTGCAAAACTTACATTGACGCCGCCAACCACAACAACCACCGGGCGAAGGTGTTGCTCTGCTTCCTGTTGGCCTGTGCGCTGATAGGGTTGCTTGGCGTCTTGTCGGGCTGCAACAGCGAGACGAGCTGGGGCGGGACTGGCACGGTCGAGGCGCTGCGTATCGAGCCGATGGGCGGCGGGGCCTCCAGCGGCGGCATTCCGTTGCCGAATATCACCATGGGCGGCGGGTCGAGCAGTTTCGCCAAGACCGTCACGGGCGAGGACAAGCCGCAGATGCACGTGTCCTACAACAAGACGATCCTCGGCCAGATCTTCGGCATCGGGGCGTCGAGCTTCTCTTGCAGCTACGTCGGCACCAAGAGCGAGACGGCGACGCAGACCAGGGATAGGCTGGGCGCCATGGCTGGGCTGGTGGATTCCGCCAATGACCTGGGCGAGGTGGACAGCGGCGTCGCGGAATTGAGTCAAACCGTCAAAGAAGGAGTATCGACGAAATGAAGAATATGAATTTTGGTCAAGCCATTGAGGCGCTCAAGGCTGGAAAACGTGTTGCCCGCCAGGGGTGGAACGGTAAAGGCATGTTCCTGTGGCTCAAGCCCGCCGTCGAAGTCAAGGCTGAGTGGTGCAAAGACCCAGTCCTCAAGGGGTTGGCTGAAGGCAACGGCGGCACGATTTCCGCACTGGGTACAGTCTGCATGTTCACGCATGACAGCACTGGGCGCAAAGCTATTCTCACCGGATGGCTCGCCTCGCAAAGCGATATGCTTTGCGAGGACTGGCTGGAGGTTTCCATCGACTAAATGGACGAGATGGATCAGATATTCGACGAGTGCCGGGACAAGTGCCAAGAGTTGGGGTTGCCGTGGGACATAAACAAGGCGTTGTGGGAGCTGGAAGATGATTATCCAAGAAGGGGCGATAATCGACAAGTGGCTTGACGAGACCTTCTCGGAGCTGCACGACCCGGTCTCGTTCGTCGTGGAGAGCCTCGACGCCAAGATCACCATCCTGCCTGGCTTCCGCTGGGACGGGGCGAGCGTGCCGCGGTTCTTCTGGCGGTTGGTCGGCGCCCCGATGAATGGCAAGTATGTCCCCGCCGCCTTGCTGCATGACGCCCTCTACGCCTCGGAGATGTTCGCGCGGGTCAAGTGCGACGCCGTGTTCCTGGAGTTCATGGCGCAGCTCGGCGTCCCCTGGTGGCGGCGTAAGGCGATGTGGCTGGCAGTCCGGCTAGGCGGCGGCGCGGTCTGGAAGCAGCACACGGCCAGGTCCATCGCCGAGGCGAGAGAGTTGGTAAGCAAGTCATAGGATGAACAAGCCAGCGTAGCTCAGTTGGTAGAGCAATGCCCCCGTAATGCGAAGGTCGCCGGTTCGAGTCCGGCCGCTGGCTCCAATAGAAAATAGCGGCGCAAGCCGTTCCCCCCGCCCCTCCCGGTTGTGGCCCTTCCGGGAGGGGCTTCTTTTTTTACGAGATGTTTACGCGTAAATTACGCGTTCCCCGCCCCCGCGGTGAACGCCACCTCGACCCCGATGGCCTCAGCGAACGCCTTCTCCGCCTTGGCGCCCTTGGAGTTCTCCCAGCCCGGCAACATCAACACCCGTTCCGCCGCCGCGACCATGGCCAGGTCGATCAACATGTACTCGCGCTGTGTCCATCCGTCCGGGTGCATGGCGGGATTCAAGGCGCGGTGGCCTTCGCGCTCCAGTTGCTCCGCCGCCCGATCGAACGCCGGGCGGTTGAAGTCCTCGATGCCCCGCATGGGGCCGCTGATATAGATTTTCATCTCTCCCCCTTCCCCGCCAGCAGCCCACGGGCGGCGCCGATGGCGTTTTCCCGCTCGTAGTGGGCGCCGTGAATGCTTACGGTGTAGCCGTCGAGCATCTCCCTGCCCACGGCGGCATCCGCCTTCACGATCCTCTCCAGCATCTCCCTCAGTTCGGCGTTCTCGCGGGCGAGGTCGGGGGCGGAATGGAGCAGCCTGCCTAGGGCGAGGCTTTCCTCCGGGTCTGGCAACGCGCCACGGGAAACCATGCTTATCCCGTGTTTCATCTCCGGCCACGGCTTGAGTATCTCGAAGCAACCATAACGGCTGTCTCTCGGGTCGGCGCACTCCCAAAGGCGCCAATTCTCAAAGTTGTATTTCTCACTCATTCCCTTGTCCCTTTCCTGTGAGTTTTTCATCTCCTCCAACTCCTTTCTTTTCTCCGCCAACCGCTCCTCGAAACCTTTACGCTCGATCACGTCCCCCTCTGGGACATGCCGGAGCAAAAACTCCAACTCATGCACCTCCGACGCCACAAAATCACGTTCGCTCACTTCCACACCTCCTTCAACGCTTTTCTCAGTTCTTCCATGCGGGCTTCCGTCAGTTTCTCGGCGTTGTCCCATTCCCGCATCTTGCTTCTTGTTGATATTCCCAAGCAGCATTCACGCACTACCTTTTCATTTTTCACCGCCGCCATGAGTTTGTACGCGGCGATACGGATTTTATCCATATTCTCGCTCATTTCCTCAGCCCTTTCTCTTCTTGCACGCTGTAAATTATGCTATTCCAAAACCCGCCATTGTTTGTGGCATAGGCGTTCTTGTGCTTCACTTGCTCCTCATTGACAACCACCCCATCTTTGCGCAACATCGAGACAATTTTTACCCATTCCCGATGCTGGTACATGGTCGAATCGGTTTTGCCGCAGCACTCCCGCCATCCTACTTCAACTCTCCCGGTTTTCACGAGCGTGTTGATAAAACCGGCCAAGGTGTTTGCGTTCCATCCTGAGCGTTCATTGAGTTTTGCGTCACCAGATGCGACACGTGCCATTGTTTTCTCGCTTATTCGCGAGCTGTCAAGGAATCCTTGACAGCTGCGATGGTCGTCGCTCACCTGACCACCTCCAGCGCCTGCTCGACCCTGGAGACATAGGCGTCCCAGGCTGCTGACTTGGCGGCGGCGATGCCTCCCTTTACTCTTGTGGTTTCGCCATTAACAAGTCGCCCAGTTATTGACCAACCGTGTTTCCCCCCGGATGGCGTAACGACAACATATCCGAGAGGTGTATGCGCGATCCACCCTCCATAGAAGTGTTTCCACTCCAGTGACTTGATCGCGTAGAGCTTGCCGACTGGGCGCAGTCCGAGCACCACATAGCCCTCCGCCAACCCGTACTGGCCGCCGGGCAGGATGTACCCGACCTCCCGCTCTAGCGTCTCGTCGTTGTCGAGATCCACAAGCCGCAGCGTGTCGCCGACGGCAAAGCCCCGGTCGTCTTTGCGCACCTCGAAGGTCTTAGCACTGGACTTGACGGCCTCGAAGTATGCGTTGTGGATCTTGAGTTCGTGCGTCATTTCTTCAGCTCCAGTTTGTGGTTCCAGATTCTGACCCTTCCCTTCGGCGTCACCCGTATGGTCAACGCCCCGCCGCCGTGCTCCACGAGCCACGGCGTCGACAGCTCCAGCGACAAACCTTTCTCGTCGCCGTGGAGGTAGGTAAATTCCGTCTCACCGATCTTGAGGCCGTGTTCCGTGCGGATCGATTTAGGCTTCATTCCGGCACCTGCCGGGGGCCGCCTTTCCTTTTCGGGTTGAGCATCTGGTCGGCGAGGAGGCCGATCATCACGGCGTCGGCCTCGTTGTCGTCGAGCGGCGGGCGTCCGAGCTTCTTCTCGGCGGCCTCCATCATCTCCGGCTTCCCGGCGTTGCCCTTGCCGGTGGCGAACTTCTTGATCTCGGCGGTGTGCAGCGGGAGGAATTCGTAATGCTCGGCGGCGCAGAATTCCTGGACACAGCAGAAGAGGTGGACGCCGATCTCGGTGGCGGCGCCGCCCCGGTGGTGCGCTTTCTCGCAGGCGACGACTTTGACGTTCTGGTAGGCGAACTCGTTCAGCCAGGTCCGGAAGCGCAGGAACATGACGCCGTTGCTCTCGCCGCGGCGCTTGCTGAAGTCCATGGTGCCGGACTCGACGATCTTGCCGTCCTCGATCAAGGCCCAGCCGGTGTGGGTGGCGCAGTCGAACGATGCGATTCTCATAATGCTTTCCCTGTTCTGTAAGGTGAGTTGTTGATGAGGGACTCGACCATGACCGGGGTCGCCCCGGTATTGAGCCATTCCCGGATGTCCTTGGCCGGGGGGATTATGAGCTTGTGCCGGAGCGGTAACGCCTCCGACAACGCCAGGGAGCCGTCCTGACCGGGGCGGTAGGTGGTGCCGTCGGGGCGCGTCTTTAACGGGTCGTTGTCGGAGACGATCACCGGCGTCCCGCCATGGAGGCGGAAGAACTCCAGCAATTGCTCATGCGAGCCGCGGCAGGCGGGGCGGCCGACGGCGCGGAAGCCCAACGCCATCGCGGCGCAGGCGTCGGTCGGGCCTTCGCAGACCAACACCAGGCCAGGCTTTCCCTTGAACTCCGGCGGGTGGAAGAAGAGGCCGGAGCGCGAGCCCTTGACCGCCCATTTGTGTCCGTCGGGAGAGCGCAGCCGGACGCCGATCACCTGCCGTTCCGGGGAGCGCATCGGGAACACCCAGGCTTGGTGCCGCTTCGACCAGCCATAACACATCTTCCTGAACTCCGGGACAGGCAACCCCAATTCCCTAGCAAGTTGGTCGACAATTGCCAAAGGGGTGTTCTCGTCGCAGTCGGCGACGAACTCCAGGAAGTCGGGGGCGGGTTCCTCCGGCTCCGGTGTCGGGGCGGGGCGGGGAGCGCAACAGGGAGCATCCTTCCGCTCTCCCAGGGGGTAAGCCCAGCCGCCACAGTCCAGCCGCTTGCCGCCGGGGTTCCTCATGCAGACGGCCATAAGTCCGTCCTTGCTGACGCTGCACCAGTCGGGCTTGCCACAGATGGGGCATGGGCGCTTCCGGGTGACGTGATCCCAGTCAGAACGGGGGGGCATTTTGCACCTCCAATCCGGCCGGACGTTTCCAGTCGTTGGCGACGATGGCGTCGATCAGGCGCTTGGCTTCGTCGCGGGACACGTCGCCGGGGAAGTTGTACTTCTGCAAAACCTTCGCTTGGCCGTAGGTGGCCAGACCGTTGTCGTAGCGGCGGAACTGCTCGTCGAGCAACTGCTTTTGCAGGGTGTAGGACAGCCCGGCATAGGGTATCTTCGCCTTGTCGAGCACGGCGAGCTGTTTCTCCGTGAGCGACTTCCCGGCGTCCCAGGCGCGTTCACGCCGGGGCGGGACGTTGAACACGTCAAAGGGATCGACGGTCTGGGCGTGGTATTGCGCCTTGGCGACAAGTTTGACGCGGCTGGCGGCCTCCCGGCGCTTCTTCTCCTTGACTTCCATCTCAGCCAGGGCCATGGCTTCCTCCATGTCCACGGGGCCGCCCGCCTCCTTGAGTTTTTCCCGGACGGCCTCGGCCGCTTCCTCCGAGACTTTTCCGCCGAGAATGTCGGCGGTGCTGATGAGCTTGTGCCGGCCGGAATTGCCGCAGAAGTCGAGGATCTCGACGTGGGGCTTGGCGCTGGCGGCGATGGCGGCGCGGCGTTCGGTGATGGAGTCGAGGCCGTCGACGACGCCGGGAAGCGGGCGGGTGCCGCGCCCGGCCATCTGGGCGTAGAGCGACCGGCTCTTGGTGGGGCGGCCCATGACCACGAGGCCGACGGCGGGCTCGTCGAAGCCCTCGGTCAAGCAGCCGACGTTCACCAGGAACTGGACTTTGCCCTCGTGGTAGTCGGCAAGCGTCTGGCGACGGGCGTCGGTGGGCGTCTTGCCGCAAACCCACGCCGCGGAGCCGCCCCGGTGCCGGTTGAAGATTTCGGCGAGCCGCTCGGCGTGTTTTACGCTGGCGGCGAAGACGAGCGTCTTCCTGTCCCCGGCGATGTCGATGGTCGGGGCGGCGATCTCCTGCAAGTTGCGCTCGTCCTCCATGAGGGCGGCGAGCTCGGCGCCGTTGAGGTCGCCCGCCGTGGTGCGCATGCCGGAGAAGTCCAGCGTGCCGACAGTGACCATGCGCTGGTGGACGGGGACGAGCCAGCCTTGGGCGATGGCGTCGGTCACCTCGTAGTCGAAGGCGACGGACTCGTAGATTTGCCCGAGCGCCTCCTCGTCGGCGCGGTCGGGGGTGGCGGTGATGCCGAGGACCTTCAGGTCGGGGTTCTGGCGGTAGTAGTCGATCACCCGCCGGTAGGAGTCGGCGGTGGCGTGGTGCGCCTCGTCGATCACCAGCAGCCCGAACTGCATCGGGTCGAACTTGGTCATGCGCCCGGCGCCGTCGCCCCCGGCGTTCTGCGTCTGGATGGAGGACACGACGACATGCGAGTGGCCGAAGAGCCCGGAGTTTTGCTCGTCGAGCCGCTGCTCGGCCATTTCCACCCCGACGGAGAAGCCCGTCATGCGCTCGATGGTGCGCTTCCCCTGGAAGATGAGCTCCTCGCGATGGGCGAGGAACATTGTCCGGGCGGGGAAGCGGCGACGCACGATGTCGGCGGCAAGCACGGTCTTGCCGCAGCCGGTCGGCAAGACGACCAGCGTTGACTGGCAGGCTTTCCAGGCGTCGACGCAGGCCAGGCTGGCGGCGGTCTGATAATCTCTTAGTTGCATTCCTTTGCCTCCTGGATGGCCTTGTCCTTGTATTCCTGGGCGCAGGCCGTGTCCCAGCGGTGCTTGCTGACGAGGCCCCGCCCGCCGCAGGTGTTGCAGCCGCCGGGGACGCCGTTGCAGTAGGGGCAGACGGCGAACGGGACGGCTACCTTGAGCGAGGCGTAGGCGTTGCCTAGGTCGAGGACGGCGCTGTTGGCGTTCACCTCGGCGTAGAGCTGGTCGCCCGCCTCCTGGAGCTTCGTCACCGTGGCCCGGACGTGGGCGAGCTGGCGCAACAGCTCCTCCGGCTCGCCTTTGCGGTTCCAGAGCTCCAGCAGGTGCGCCGGAACCCGCCGGCCGATGCCGTCGCGGGGGACGGGCGGGGCCTTGGGGGGCTTGGGGACGGGCATGGGGTAGCTTTTGCCGTCGAGCCCCGTCCTTGTCGGCGGGGCGGTCGGGACGGGAGGCACGGCGGGTGTCTTTTCAGTCACCTGGGGCGGGCCATGGAGAGCCGCCCGGACGATGGCGACGAGCGAATGCCCGACGCCGCAATGGGCGGCGAGGGCGCGGTCCGACATGTCCGGTTTGAGGCGCAACGCCGACTCCACGGCGCGGCGTTTGTCCTCGTTGCCACGGCGGAGGCCGTGGCGGGCGTTGGCGGCGAGCGACGCCCAGATAGCGTCGGAGAGCTCGCCGGGCTTCACGTTCGCCTCGAAGTCCACCTTTCCGGCCCGGCGGGCTCCGAAGTAGCGGTGGAAACCGTCGGTCAGGTAGTTATCGCTGCCGTCGGTGACGATTTCCAAGGGCGGGAACTCGACGCCGTCGGCCATGGCGGCGGCGTAGTCGTCCACGACCTCGGGGTCGAGTTTGGCGCGGGGCTGTGTGCCAGCCCCGCAGTTAATCTTGTCGAGCGACAGCCTCATACCGCCACCTTGTCGTTGAAGTAGCCCGCTTTGACGGCGGCGACGAAGGCGCCCCAGCCCTCCGGCGTGACCTGCGTCTGCTCTTTGCCGCAAAGGGCCGCGACGGCGGCGAACCACTCCTGGCTGAGCCCCGGCTGCGTCCACTTGCCGCCGGAAGCGTCGCAGAAGGCCGCCCAGGCTTCGGGCATGGTGCAGGGGGCGACGGGTGCGCCTTTGGGTGCGTAGTTGACCTCCGCCGACTGGACAGCGGGGGGCATGGACGGCTTGGGCGGTGCGGGCTTCGGCGCGGGCTTCGTCGTCATCGTCCCGGCGATGGCGCGGAGTTGCGCCCCGAACTTGGCTCGAAGGGAATCTTTGGTGGCCTTCTCCATCTTCGCCGGGGTGGCGCCGTGTTCGCCGGGGCGGTTGAGCCATTTCACATTCGGACGGAGGACGCCTTTCAGGTCGGGCTCCTCGTTGACGACAATTTGGACGGGGACGCCGGAGAGGTCGGTCTCGTCCAGCCAAAAGAAATCCTGGCCGTCCCAGCCGTAGACGTTGCGGAGGTTCTCGACGGTCTTGGCTGAGATACTGCCGTCCTTGAGTACGAGCGTGAAGTAGCCGGTGATAGTGGTGTCGGGTGCCGTCTCGAAGACGGCGGCCATGATGACGACGCCGGTGTCCTTCTGGTAGACGGTGGTCTCGACGGTCTTGGCTTGGTAGGTTCCGGGGACTGGAAGCATTTGGAAGGCTCCTTGGCTAAAGTTTATGTTGATGGTCACCGCCCGGCCATACTTGAGCCAGGCGATGGGGTTGAAATTCTCAGGTACGGTTTGGGGTTCCCTAGGCTTGCTGACCATTGCGGACGAGCTCCCAGAATTCGGGGGACGGGGCGGCGACCGGGACGGGCTGCCTCAACGTCCGGGATTTCGCCATGCAGTGCGGCAGTTCCGCCGGGTAGACGGTGCGGGTGCCGCCGCCTTTGCCTTTGCCGTCCTTGACCGCCACGTCGTAGCCGTAGAACAGGACGTGGTCGGCCCATTCCCGGACGCGGAGGCGGATGGAGTCCTTGCCGGACTTCGGCGCCGCCAGGCGGGGCTCGTATCGAATCCAGTCGTCGCCGCTGGGGTTGGGGACATTGGAGACGCAGTCATGGCAGAGCATAACGACGTTGCGCCCCTGTCGGGCGTGGGCGTCGAGATCGGCCAGCAGCGGCAGAAAGGCGTCGAACAGGTGGCCGGGGCCTTTGCCCCAACCGTAGTCGTCGAGGCACTTGATCTTGACTTGCGCCCCTTTCTCGTGGGGGATGGTGTTGATGACGTGCTCGACGCAGAGCTCCTCCGCCCGGGTGCCGGAGTCGATGACGATGGTACCGATTCCGTCCCAGCCGGGGGAGCGGAGCGCGTCGCGCAACGCCTTCCAGTCGGGGCAGTCAAGGGGCTTGATGTTGTCGGCGACGCCGAGTTCCTGGAGTTGCGGCAGCAGCCGGCCGAGCGAGTCGTCGAGGTCGAAGAAGGCCACGGGCGCCTTGCTCATGCAGGCCAACGTGGTCTTGCCGATGCCGCCGGGGCCGTAGAGGACGACCCGGTGGCCGCCGGACGTGTTGATGGGTTTGAAGCGCAGCCCGCCAGCGACGGCGGGGGCTTTCGGCGGGGGCATGGTGGGGACGGGGGCGGTCATTGGGCGTTCTCCTCGGTTTGGGTTAGCTCTTCGTGCTTGTCCCCCAGGCGGAAGCCGGAGGGAAGTTGGTTGGGGATGTTGACCTCCACGCACTGGAGGCAGAAATTGACGAACGGGCAGGTTCCGCAGGCCATCTTGGCGATGTTGCGGGGCCAGGCGTTCTCCGGGCGGCCGCTGGTCTTCTGGGCGCGGCGGCGATCGAGGATCATCCGGGCAATCTGCGTCCGGGAGGACAGGAACTCGTCGAGCTCCTGGTCCAGCACCGGCACCTCCCGAACCGCGAAGTAGAACTCCGGCCGGGCGGCGATGTCGGCGGCGAGACGGGCGCCATACTCCTCGGCGGTCTCGGTGCGGCTGACGAGCGTCTGGGTGTCGTCGAACGCCGCTTGCCGGGGCTTGCCGCTACCGAGCATGACGCGCTCGCCGGTGGAGTTGTCGATCACGACCTTGAAGCCGTCGGCGTCGAGCTGGGGAATCTCCTTGGGCTTGATGCCCGGCTTTTTGGCGACGGCGTAGTAGATGGACTGGATCTCGTAACCCAGGCGGCGGGCCGCGTCCACGTACTGGAGTATCTGCGGGTTCATCCGCAGGCGTTCCCAATAGGTGGAGCCCGGCTCGACGCTGTCGCTGGTGGTCTTGTTCTCCACCAGGCAGAGCCGCCCTTCCACTTTCGCCAGCAGGTCGAGCTTCCCGGCCAGGGCGAAACGCTTGGAGGAGGTGAGCGGCAGGTGGAACTCCAACTCGGAAGCCACGACGGCCTCGAACCGCGCCTTGGGGAAGTTCGCCCAGCCGCCCAGCATGGCCGAGAGCGTCGCCAGCGTCACCTCGTCGAACTCCTTTCCCTCGGTGGCTATGTCGAAGGCGTCGGCCAATTCCTTGCCCAGGGCGAGGGCCTCCAAGGCGGCGTGCCAAGCCGTGCCGAAGCGCAAGGCGTTGGCCTCGGCGACGGGCTTCAACCCGACTTCGTAAGCCCAGTAGTGTTTGCGGGGGCAAGCGAGAAACGCCCCCATTCTGCTTGCGGTGAGAAAATCCATGATGCTTATCCTTTTGGTTGCTGGTGGAAGAGGTCGGGCTGGTACTGGAAGTCGATGACGACCGGCTCGCCTTCGTCCTTGTGCTTGGTCTTGACCTCCCACTCCAGCTTCTCGGTGTGGATGGCGTTGGTGCTATTGAGTTCGAGCTCCGACTTGACGGAGACGGTGATGTCTTTCACCTTCTCCAGGTCGACGATGATGTCCGACCAGTTCGAGGCGATGAGGGCGGCCGTCTCTTGTTGGACGGACTCCAGTAGCTTGTCGCTTTGTTCACGGGTCATGATGGCGTTATCCTTTCTTGGGGTTGGATGTTTTTCCTTTGGGATGCACGTGGATTGCGGTGCGTTTGATCGCAAGCGCCATGCGGTTGTTTTCGGCCTGCAACTCATAGATGGCCTTGTTGCGCTGGCGCAGGGCGTCCTCAAGCTCAGCAACGCGGTCGAGTTGCGTGGCGAGCGCGGTATCGTGGCTGGCCTTGGTCTTGCCGAGCTTGCCCTCAAGCTCCTGGATGCGGTCGCGTTGGTTGCGGATCGTCTCCCCCTGGGCCTGTCTCACCTCTTGGAGAAAAGCCTCGTTGGATTCCAGTGTCTCGATCTTTTTCAGCCGATCGTTTGCGACTGTGATTGTCGCGTTGTGGTTGGCTCTTTCCTCCTGGTTGACTTTGATTTGTGTCTGGAGCTGTTTTTCCAGCCGATCGGCTTCTTCGTGCGTCTCGACGGCCAGGTCAGTCAGCCCGGAGACGGCGCGGAGCATAAACGTTTGGTCGAGCTTCATGATTTCTTCCCCTCGAAGCCACCGACCTCGTCGAAGCGGTGGAATTTAGCGCAAACATCCCGGAACGACTTGAGCTTGAGAAGCCGCTTGATGGCGGGGTCTTCGATCTCTTTCCCGGCGCGGGCAGCGTGAAAGACGAGCTGGCGAAATATCCGGTCGTCGATCTTGGCGTCCAGCGACCCGCACCAGAGCGGCCAAACGGCCATGTCCACGTTCGCCCCCTGGAGGTTCGCCCACTGGAGTTTCGCCCCCTGGAGTTTCGCGTCCTGGAGGTTCGCCCACTGGAGTTTCGCGTCCTGGAGGTTCGCCCACTGGAGGTTCGCCCCCTGGAGGTTCG